>Ga0268277_1000623_pt1 | contig 27602 bp, 26 predicted proteins | sample saktaG_5_FD_190132 | JGI IMG/M metagenome (GOLD analysis project Ga0268277, IMG submission 190132) | Saline water microbial communities from Sakinaw Lake, British Columbia, Canada - sak_2010_1_5_50m | ecosystem: Environmental > Aquatic > Non-marine Saline and Alkaline > Saline ...
CAAGGAGTTCCGCTCGTTAAGTCATTTCAGGAGAGAACTCTGGAACTTCGACCAGCAATATAACTACTGGCGCAAGCAGGAGATCCTGGACTGGATGACTCCCGCATCAGTTTATCATAACGAAATCAATTTCAATAAAAACAGAAAATATCTAAAAAGCGGACATAAACTCTGTCAACAAAACGGACATTAATTGTGGCACTCTACACATAAAGAAGGCCTGTTTTAGCCCTCCGATCCCGGCTTTTCTTTATCGGACACCGATGTAAAATTTGGGCATCGATCTGGAAGACAAGAAAATATCGTTACGATATCTTTATCGTCCCGCTCTAATCAAGGAACAACTAACCATGCCGCCGGCCGCAGTCAGAACGATTCGCGATCAAATCTTCTGGCAGTACGCAAAATTAATATCAAAATCTGCCGGGCTCGAAGGCCAGCGGGGATTCCAGATGAGCCGGTTCATCCAGCTCCGAAACGGAACGATCGTCTGGTCATCGACCATCCGCGAGTGGCTGCGGGAGCATGAGAAGCCGGACGAGTGCATCTACTGCGGAGCACAAGGCCCGCTGACCGTTGAGCACATCCTGCCCCGGTCCTGCGGAGGCCCGGACATTCCTGACAACGCGATCCGTGTCTGCCAGTCCTGCAACTCCGGCAAAGGCGGCAGGCGGCTGTACGAGTGGAAAGGGCTCAAAGTAAAAGACGAGATCCCCCGGACTTACGGAAGGCAAGTACCAAAAAGCTGCTCTACGATCTGCACGACGAACGCGGGATGCTGACCGTGGACAAGAAGGAACCGGGCCGCACGATGTGCCCGGCTTCCGACTTAAAGCCGCGATTTATCGATGCGGGTTCGGTGGAGAAACTGACGGTGTATTGTCTGGAGGGTGTGTTTCAGGGGTAATGGTAAGAGGAGACCGGCCTGTAGTATTTTGCACCGGGCATCGGCTGATCCTGAATTGAAACTGTTGCAGGCGCCGTACTGCTACAGGATTATCTTGTTCTGGCATCCAGCTTTTTAAGAAGTGCAGAAATTTTCGGCTCGATCTCAGGAAGGTCCTGCGTGATGACATTCCATACAACCGAGTAATCGATCCTGAAATACCCGTGGATGATCCGATCGCGGAGTGCTGCCATCTCCCGCCAAGGAATATCCGGATGTTCCTTCTTGACCCGGTCAGGTACATTTTTTGTTGCTTCGCCAATTACTTCGATCGCGCTCCTGACAGCATGCGCAAAATAATCATCGTTGACCAGATCGTCAAGAGTCCGCCCGTCGGATATCTTTTTTAAGAACGCAATCTCATCGAGGATGTGCCTGAGGTAAACCCATTCATCCTTCAACCCATATCACCTCGGCTTCGACTCTTTGCCGGATGTACTTGTCGATCCCTTCGACCGTGATGAGATCGACTTTCCGTTTGAAAAGCACTTCGAGGCGATCGGCAAGCCCGACGAAGTTTTTGAGCGTCGCATACCCGTCTGCAAAATCGATCAGTACGTCCACGTCGCTTTTGCGTGTCTGCTCGCCCCGTGCGAATGAGCCGAAGATGCCGATCTTTTTCACGCCGAACTGGGAACGGATAGCCGGGGCTGCTGCTTCGAGCCTTCGCATGACGACACTTTTCCTCCGCTGTGCGGCGACCTGTCCCGGCATCCGGTCCTCCTTTTTTATGTATGGTGTTAGGCGATGGCGGGAAATAAGGGTATGGTCATATTCCTGATAACACGGTATATTGGTAGAGGGTACGGTGCCCGATTCCCCCATGAATGGATCTGGTCAGGTAATCTCACAGGAGCCTGAGAGTGCTAAAACCAATCCGGGCATATTTTGAGCCCGGATTGCCAAAAACACCAGATCCGGATCCAAACATGACCGGCCTGTTTCAGGGGTTTTCGGGCATAGTTTCCCGGATTATCGTTATAATCGCTCCTTTTACCTTGGATATGGTGTTTGCGCGGTTTAAAACCGGCCTGTTTAAACCTGTTTGGAGGGAGGATCCCTGAAAAAGCCGGACTGGAGTATTGGATTACAATAAAACTCCTGTTTTGGCCCTGCCCGGATCCGAGGATCATGGGGCGGACTAGTGTCTGACAACCCGGGCCGGGCAGCTGCAAAAAGCCTAAGAGACAGCAGTACTTTTCCGGACTGCACTCTCCGACGGTGGGATGGATCCGGGGACTGCCCAACAACATGGTCCGGGCCTGGATTATAGGACTAATTCGCATAAAATCACCAGTCTACCGACGTAAAATAAAAAGACCAAACAGGCCCAAATGCGGGCACGATCGGTTGCCGGAACGGGGTGTACTATGCCGGACACGGAAAAACCCCCGTTTTTCCTAGAAGTTCGGGATCCGTCAATCCTGACGGACCCTCACTTGCGGAAAGAAGGCTTGTATTGCCCCTTATTCCGGCGATTTTCTCCGACGGACACCGGCGTGAATTTCGAGTCAGAGTGGGGGATCTGTATTAAACAGACTCCACATTTTCAAGGAATTTGTGTATCTGGGCGGCTACAATAGCTCTCCTGAACTGGTTTTCAGAAAATGTTTCGACACCAAAAGATCCGCTTGACGCACCGTCCCGAAATTTTTTCTGTATCACGGCTAGTGAATTTCTTGCAAGATCCAGTTTTTCTCCGGAAATCCCAGCTTCTGCGAAAGTCCGGTTGAAATACTGAGCTGCCCGTCCCGGTCCCCCGCCATAGTGAGTTAGCGCAAAAATATCATATGCATCCTTCAGGTTTCTTCTGTTTTGCAATGCCTGACCTTTCAGGATTAATGATCCGGGCAGATCGAGAACCCTAAAAACCGTTGAATCGACTCCATTCCCGGGTAATGTTGCTTCAATCTCTTTCTCAAAATTATAATCAAAGGCGATATCTGCACCCTCGAACATGAACGCCTCAAGATCGGGCTGGGATCTTATGAGGTATCCTAGTTCACATTTGTCGCAAAGAAAATCGATATGAATAGAATAATTTTTTCCATCAACCGGGGATACCATATTTCTTACGAACCTGAAATGGTTTTCCTCAGTTTTCCTCAGTGTAGCCAAGACCCGTAACAATTTTTCTGATACTTTCGTACCGGGGCATGATTGTGGTCTTCAGGACGAGATCGATATCAACACTTCCGCAATGCTCAAAATAATTTTCTGTTATAAAGAACGGTGCCCATCCTCCTGAAAGTACCATATCGTTCCGGTAAGCCTGCAGCGCGATGCCGAGTTCGACGAGTGCGGATTTCGATGTTTCTGTCATTTCGCGGGGATACATGACGGTCAATCCTGAAGTTTTTTCCAGCGGTTTTCAATTTTCCGGTACAATGCATCCGACGCCTCCCTTCCACGGGCAGGGTAGTTATAAAGGTCAACGTACAGCTGGATATCGGAAACAACGTTGATCCCATCGATCTCCTTCGCCCCGTAAAAGATCCCGTCGCTTGCAGCAATGGCAAATTTTACATTCCCGTTCTCTTCAATCGGCATAAGTCCAAGCTCGTCTGCCCATGCCATAGCATCAGATTTTTTCCGGACGTAGATATGGGTATTTACCGGCCTGACAAATGGTTCAGCAAGCAAGGCGCCGGAAAGACCCGTCAGTGCGTAATTCTTCCGTGGCGTTCCTCTAAAACCGTTCAGGAATTTTCCGATATCTTCCTCACGGGAATAGTATTCAACAAATTGGGTATTTGCAACGAAGTTGGAATATGCTGCCCACCTTTTAAGCAGGTCTTCGGGGGCCATGACCGTCAGTTCCGATCGGGCGGATGAACGGAGTGCGAGCCTTTGACGGATCAATGTTTTCGAAACCCGTGAGGTATATCCTAAGGCAGTGCCGGATTCTTTTGCCAGATCCCGCAACATCCAGGTTTTTGGGTAGCGAACCAGCAGCACGCGTAGGATGTCCGTTGCTTTTTTCGCAAACAGGTTTGCCAGTTGGTCCGTGCTATGTTCACTTTTTAATGCTTGTTCCTTTTTTGTGAACATAATTATTCTATTCGGTATGTTCACTATTTAATGGTTGTTCACTTTTTGTGAACATAATTCCCGTACGCCCATCGGCAAAAAAAATAATCCCTTTTCCTGAGAGCCGGGGATATCATGAGAACTGAGGCATCCGTTCCTGCCGGTTCCGTCCATCACTCTCCGACGGTAGCATGGATCCCAGCCTTCCCATTTTCCCGCTCCGGCAGCCAGGTTTTCGCAAAATGCAGCCACCTTGTTTTCAGATTCGCTCATTTCAGCCCCTGTTTGCCGTATTGCGGCAGGATATGCCCCGGAGAACAACCACGTATGGCCACGTTTCAGGGCAGGAAAATCCGGAAAACGACCTGCAGGATGTGGGGGCACCGGAAACCCCTGTTCTGCCCCTTTATTCGAGGTTTGTTTTCGACGGGTACCAACAGGGATTTCAGGCAGACAAGTGTCTGACAACCCGTGCCGGGCAGCTGCAAAAAGCCTAAGAGACAGCAGTACTTTTCCGGCCAGCACTCTCCGACGGTGGGATGGATCCGGGGACCGGCTTGGATCATATTCCGAACCCGGATTCCGGGCATAATTCGCGAAAAACCGGGCATAATTCACATTTTTCCCCCATTTCTCCGACGTAAAATGAAGGAATTAAATAGCGCTAATTACGGGCACGATCGGTTGCCGGAACGGGGTGTAGTATGTGTTAATGAAAAGAACCCCTGTTTTGGGGGTATTATCGGGGGTAGTTTCCGACGGACACCGACGGCAGTTTTGGGATTGCATTTTAGGGCGAGGGGGGGGCTAAGCGTGATTAGACAGGAAGCGGGAAAATGTGAAGGAAAAAATGGGGATGTGTTATTAGCTTAAAGGAATATCCTGAAAGAAAATTTTCAGGAATTATTATCGTGCCAAAAAATAACGTTAAATCATTTATAATAATCTGCATAATCGATTGTAATCAGGAAACCAATGACTAACGAGAGCGAGAAGATAACAAGAAAAAAGCGAATCGATCCGATGCTCAGAGCTGCCGGATGGAGCATCGCCCCTTACAAAGAGGGAATGGATCTCGCGAATTTCAATAACTCTGCTCTCGAAGAATATCCTACAGCAAACGGCCCCGCCGATTATGCTCTTTGTGTAAACGGGAAGATCCTCGCGGTCATTGAAGCAAAAAAGATCTCGCTTGGCCCGCAGAATGTTCTCACGCAGGCCGAACGGTACGCGACAGGCATTACGGGGAGCAGGTTTAATTTTTCCGGGTTCCGTGTCCCGTTCCTGTACTCGACCAACGGGGAGATCATCTGGTATCATGATGTCCGCAATCCTCTGAACCGGTCCCGGCAGATCACAAAATTCCATACCCCCAATGCCCTTCTCGAACGCCTCCGGGAAAATTTTGAGGCTGCGTGTCAGCGGCTTTCTGACTGGGACAATACCCATCCGATGCTCCGCCCCTATCAGGCTGAAGCCAATGCTGCGATTGAAAAGAGTATCAGCGACAGGAAACGGCAGATGCTTGTTGCCATGGCGACCGGGACCGGCAAGACCTATGTCATGGTGAACCAGGTTTACCGGCTGATGGAATCTAAGGTAGCAAAGAGAATTCTTTTCCTTGTCGATCGCCGGGCTCTTGCGGCACAGGCCGTGAAAACATTCGCATCCTTCGAGGCGAGGCCGGGACTGAAGTTTGACAAGGTGTACGAAGTCTACAGCCAGCGGTTCTTCCGTGAGGATTTTGACGAGGAGGATAAGTTCGATCCCCAGGTGCTCCCTTCGAATTATCTGCTCGACCCCAAACCGGGCCTCGCGTTTGTGTATGTATGTACAATCCAGCGGATGACCATCAACCTCTTCGGGCGCAATGCTGTTTTCGGGGGAGTTGACGAGCCGATCGATGAGGATGCCCGACAGATGGATATCCCGATCCATGCGTTCGATCTCATTGTTGCAGATGAATGCCACCGGGGATATTCAGCTGAGGAACAATCGGTATGGCGCAGGACATTGGATCATTTCGATGCGATCAAGATCGGGCTGACGGCGACTCCGGCTGCGCATACGATGGCATATTTTAAGGAGATCGTGTACCGGTACGAGTATGCCCGTGCAGTCCGGGAAGGGTTCCTTGTGGATTACGATGCGGTCGCCATCGAATCGAATGTGCGGATGAACGGGATCTTCCTGCAGGCCGGCGAGCAGGTCGGCATGATCGATGGAGAAACCGGAGCGCAGACCTTCGATAACCTTGAGGACGAACGGCAGTTCGATACCGTCGATGTGGAACGGAGGATCACCTCACCGGATTCCAACAGGAAGATCTTACAGGAGGTCAGGAAATATGCAGAAGAGCATGAGAAGAAGTTCAACCGGTTCCCCAAGACCCTGATCTTTGCCGTGAATGACCTCCCGCATACGTCCCACGCGGACCAGCTGGTGGATTTTGCCCGGGATATTTTTGGAAAGGGGGATTCGTTTGTCCAGAAGATTACCGGCAAGGTGGACCGGCCGCTCCAGCATATCCGGGAGTTCCGGAACCGGCAGATGCCTGCTATTGCGGTGACGGTGGATCTGCTTTCAACCGGTGTGGATATCCCGGATCTGGAGTTTATCGTATTTTTGCGTCCGGTACAGTCCCGCATCCTCTTCGAGCAGATGCTGGGCCGGGGAACCCGGCTGGGCGAACGCTTCCGGGACAAGTCCCATTTCGTGGTCTTCGACTGCTTCGGCGGAACGCTGCTTGAGTATTTCCGGCAGGCGACCGGCATCACCGCAGAGCCGCCCGAACGGGAGACCCGGCCGATCGTACAGGTGATCAAGGATATCTGGGACAACCGGGACCGGGAGTACAATACCCGCGTGCTTGTCCGCAGGCTCCAGCGGATCGACAAGGAGATGAGCGGGGAGGGACGGGACCTTTTTGCCGCGTTTGTTCCCGGAGGGGATCTGAAGAGGTATGCGGCCGGACTTCCTTCCCGGCTTCGCGAGGATTTCACCGACACGATGGAACTCCTGCAAAAAAAGGATTTTCTGGACCTGCTGGTGGATTATCCCCGGCCTTCACGATCGATTCTTGTGGCGATCGAGAATCTGGATACGGTCAATTCACGGTACATCTTCCGCGACTCGGCAGGACATGAGTATAAACCGGAGGATTATCTGCTTGCATTCTCGAAGTTTGTGAAAGAGAATCCCGATCATATCGAGGCAATCGGTATCCTGCTGGACCGGCCGGCTGACTGGGGAACGGATGCGATCGGGGAGCTGCGGAAGAAACTTGCAGCAACCCGGTTCCGGTTTACCGTCGATAACCTTCAGAAAGCTCACGAGGTCCGGTATCACAAGGCGCTTGTCGATATCATCTCGATGGTGAAGCACGCTGCCCGCGAGGAGGAGCCGCTCTTTACCGCAGAGGAGCGGGTACACCGGGTGCTTGACCGGATGGCATTATCATCTTCACTGACTGCCGAGCAGCAGCAGTGGCTGGACCGGATCCGCGTGCATTTAATCGAGAACCTCTCAATCAGTACGAGCGACTTTGATATCATCCCGATCTTCTCCAGTGAAGGCGGATGGGGAAAAGCGAACCGGGTCTTTAATGGCGAGTTGCCTGACCTGATCCACCAGTGGAATGAGGCGATTGCAGCCTGACCGGATTCATATCTGACGGTACACGGAACGGCGGTGCTCGATCGTGATCACGAAGATGACGAGGTGTCCGTGATCGATGGTCAGGATAATCCGGTACCGGCCGACCCGGCAGGAATAGAGCGGGACTTCTTCGTGGCCCTGGAGTTTTTTTACAAGCAGCCACGGCTCGGTCTCCTGCGCGAGATCGTTTAACGCGGTGCGGATACGGCGCGCTTCGCTTTTCGGGAGATCTGTGAGATCTTTTTGCGCCCGGCGGCTCAGATGTACGGTATACATTTCAGATCCCGTGGGCATCGCAGAATTCGTTGAGCTCACGGGTCTTCTTGTTCCGGATATCGGAAAGACCGTCCTCAATTGCCTTGAGGGTGTCTTCGCCGATAGGATCCCGGTCGGTCTGGGAGGACATGAGCCGGGCGATCACATCGTCATAGGTCTCACGGGGGTGCGCCCGGAATTTCGTGAGCGCCTCTTTGGTCTCCTTCCGGATCCTGATGGGGATGGTCTCCATGCGTATTAGTGGTACTGATGATCTTATCAGGCTACTGGTGTATGCAGGGTGATGCATGGGTGAAGTTAATGCAGGCATCCGTTCTATCCTGATCTGCATGAGCGATATAGTCCAGAAGTTATGGGGGTTCTGCCATACCCTCCGGCACGATGGGATCGATTACGGGGACTATATCGAGCAGATCACGTACCTCCTGTTCATCAAGATGGCGGATGAACGGAGCGTTGCGCTCCCTCCCGCGTGTGACTGGCAGACGCTGGTCGCAAAATCCGGAACGGATCTTACCGATCACTATGTGGATGTGCTCCGGACACTGGGGAAGGAGCCAGGGCTGCTCGGCGATATTTTTGCCGGTGCACTCTCCCGGTTCACCAACCCGGTGAACCTGAAGCGGCTTATCAGCCTGATCGATGAGACGGAATGGACGGAGCTCAACATCGATGTGAAAGGGGAGGCGTTCGAGGGGCTTTTGGAGAAGGCGGCAAGCGAGGGGAAGAAGGGTGCCGGGCAGTACTTCACGCCGCGTATCCTGATCCAGTCGATTGTCCGGTGCATGAAGCCCGATCCCCGGAAGAATCCCGACTTCACGATCTGCGATCCCGCGTGCGGTACCGGCGGGTTCCTTGTCTGCTCGTACGAGTGGCTGCTGGAGCAGACGAAGGGCGGGGCGCTTGACCGCGACGTGGCAAAACGGATCCGGAAGGGTACCTACTTCGGGCAGGAACTGGTCGCCCGCCCGCGCCGGCTCGCTTTGATGAATTTGTTCCTGCACAATGTCGAACCCTCGATCAAATTCGGGGACTCGATCTACGAGAACCCGGACAGCCGGCGCTTCGATGTGGTGCTGACCAACCCGCCGTTTGGGACGAAGGGGGCGAACCAGGCACCGGACCGCGAGGACTTCACGATCTCCACCTCCAACAAGCAGCTCAACTTCGTGCAGCACGTCATCACGATTCTCAAACCCGGCGGACGGGCAGTGGTCGTCGTGCCGGACAACGTGCTCTTTGCAGACCAGGCCGGCGAAGTGTTCAAGGTGCTGACCGAGGACTGCAACCTTCATACGATCCTCCGGCTCCCGAACGGCACCTTCACGCCCTATTCCCCGGGCACGAAGACGAACGTGCTGTTCTTCACCAAGGGCTTTCCCACCGAAACCTTGTGGGTGTACGATGACCGGACGAACGTGCCGGGTATCACCAAGAAGGACCGGCCCTTAACGCCGGAGTATTTCGCGGAGTTCGAGAAAGTATACGGAGCCGATCCGAACGGCGGCTCGAAACGCAACGCGAAGGACTCCAAAGAAGATCGCTGGCACTCTTTCCACATCAGCGAGGTGAAGGAGCGGAACTACAAGATCGATTCGCTCAAGTGGCTCAAGGATGATTCGCTCGATGATGCGGATAATCTGCCGGAGCCGGAGGAGCTTGCGGTTGAGGCGATTGAGGAACTGCGGCTGGCAATGGACGAGCTGCAGAAGATTGTGGTGTTGCTGGAGAATGGGAACGGGGATGCGGTAGCGATTGAAGGGAAGAAATGAAAAAGGCGATCGCAATCTCTCCGGAGCCCCGTGTTTTTTCTGATGACGAGGTACCGAAGGGATGGAAATTAGCAACCATTCTTGATGCATGCGAAGTAAATCCTCCGAAGCCGTCCAAAGATTTTCTTCCTGCTGATGCTCCGGTGACTTTCGTCCCGATGCCTGCGGTTGATGCTGATATGGGAGCGATCACGAATCCGGAGATCAAACCATATCTGGAAGTGCGAAACGGTTTCACATCGTTCCGAGATGGCGACGTGATAATGGCAAAGATTACACCCTGCATGGAAAACGGGAAAGCCGCGATCGTCCACGGAATGAAAAATGGGATAGGCTTCGGTTCAACAGAATTCCATGTGATGAGATCACGAGGGGAAATCCTGCCGGAATATCTCTACTATTACATCCGGCAGAAATCTTTCCGGAATGAAGCGGAATCCCATTTTACCGGATCGGTCGGACAGAAGAGAGTTCCTGCGGATTTCATCAAACAGAGTGTCATCCCCCTCCCCCCGCTCACCGAACAGCAGCGCATCGTCGCCCGCGTCGAAGCCCTATTGACGTACGTCAACGCCTCCCGCGATCGGCTGAGCCGGATGCCGTTGATTATGAAAAAGTTCCGGCAGGGGGTGCTGGCTGCGGCGTGTTCCGGGAGGTTGACGGAGGGGTGGAGAGAGGAGAATCCGGATATTGAAAATGCATCATTATTAGTTGAAAAAATTATCAAATCTCATAAAAATGATGTGAAAGCATTTGGTGGAAAAGCGGGTACTTCAACTGAAGGTGTACATGATATTAGTGAAGTTGATATTCCCGATTCTTGGACAATTTGTGAATTAAAATATCTCAGTAAACCCGGCAAGCCTATCACATATGGCATTCTTAAACCCGGCCAGGATATACCAAATGGAATTCCATATATTCGCGTTGTAGATTTTCCAAATAATAAATTGAATCTAAAAACAATTCGCCATACAACTCCTGAAATTGCAGCAAATTATAAGCGATCTACCTTATCCGGCAATGATTTACTTTTATCAATTCGGGGTACTGTCGGGAGAGTTTGTCAGATTCCACTGGAACTTAATGGTGGAAATATCACGCAAGATTCTGTAAGAATTTCAGTTCATGATTCGATATCTCGCAAATATATCGAACTCTATTTACAGACTCCAAGTGTTCAAAAAAGATTTGAGAGTGCTATTAAAGGTGTAGCGATTCGTGGGGTTAATGTTGGTGATGTAAGGGTGTTACAAGTGGTTCTCCCGCCCCTTACCGAGCAGCACGAGATCGTCCGCCGTGTCAATGCGCTCTTTGAGCGTGCGGATGCAATCGAGCGTGAGGTAAACGGGGCGTCAAGACGCACGGAAGCGCTCACCCACGCGATATTAGCGAAGGCGTTCCGGGGGGAGCTGGTGGTGAGGGAAGCAGAATTAACAAAGCGAGTTTGAGGAGCGATCTGGTGTTAGTTTAACTTTGATTGAAATGAATTCCAAAATTGGGTAGTCAAAATAATTAACAAAAATGGATTGATTATTTAATCATCAACTTGTAGTGTAAAAATTTTCAATAATATTCTTTAATTCAGGATTTATTTCACCCTGGTGCATTGCTTGAATTATCTGCACACCCATATCGCCATTGTATGAAAACATTCCACCTCTTTTAAAAAGTAAATTTAAAACTTCCTTTCTATTTTTCTTACCTCTATGATCATCGATGAATTTCTCAATTTCCTTTTCTGATAAGTTAATTTGAGGGAAGGCTCTTTTAATGGCAGAAGAAACTAAAAGATATCCTTCAATCGAATTCTCTTTGAGTGTAATAATATGGCTTTCATCGATGGATAATTCTTTAATTAATCGATCCTTGGTCTTTTTCTGTTTTTCTTCCAATTCAGTATCTCCATCAAAAACGGCAAAAATATTTACCTTAATGTTTTTCGATTTCAAAACTTTTGCATTGACATAATATGCCATGCTATGCCATCCTTCAGCATCAATGAATCCGACATTTAAATGTGAATTTTTTGAGAGAGCCAAAGATATTGATTTGAATATTTTTACATCATCTTCGCCTTCAACGAAGACGATATTTTCAAATTCAAAAATATCGCTAGGCCTAACCCCCATTTCTTCGATTAAACGATTGATATTTGTTTCATTAATGGATTCTACTTTGGTAGTGCCTTGTTCATCCTTAAAAACGTGAAAAATTCCATCAATAGTCGGTTTTGAGGCAAAAATTGGACTATGGGTGGAAATTAAGATTTGTGTTTCAGATGATAAGTCTTGAAAATGTTTCAATAGTTTCCTCTGTAGGCCGGGATGCATATGATTTTCTGGCTCTTCTATCGCCACGATTGCATTAATATCGATAGTTTCCCAAATTAATCCCATCACAACTTGTTCTCCACCGCCCATTTGTGATGGTTGAAGTCCAAGGTCCCCTTCTTTTATTAAAAACTGATTTGGATTTGGATCTAATCTTTTTCCAAGTAATTTTTCAACAAAAGATCGATAACGTTCCCACTTCATTTCTGCTGAGCGTTGTCTATCGTTAGAAGTGGAAGTGATTGTAAAAAGTATATTCGAATCTAATAAAGAGGAACGTTGACCAGACGTTGCCTTTGCATCACGGGAGGCAGGAATTAATTTGAATTTTCCGCGAAGATTTGTTAATGTACTCATTGTTTGTTGAAGCAATTCGGGTGTTATTAAAAAGAATTCTGGAAAATCTTCGGATGTTGGGGGATTCATTGACGAACCCTTTTCATTGCACCATTCTTGTACGTTCTTTCCCATAAGTTCTGTTGATGAATCGATAAAACCTCTTTTTACCAATTCATCAAAAAATGAATTTGATGAATAGATCTTATTTTTTTCAGAATCAAAAATTAAACGATCTCCACCAATATTATCTTTAGAATTGCCTGCAGTAAAAAAATACATTTTAAATTTTTTAAAGAAAGAATCCGGCAAAATATATGAAATAAATTTTTCAGGAGATACGATTGAATCATTTGAAATCAAAGGAATATTTGCCCAAGTTAATTGTTCGGTCTTCCAAGCACCATCCGAGGATAATGATCGCTTAATTGCGAGTATAGTTGAATTGTTTTCCTTTGAATTTTCATTGATACGCTTGAAGATTTCTTCATTAAATAGAAAAAGTTTTTTTAATTCTTCTTCTTTTAACTCAATCGTTATTTCAAAAGAGATCGGATTTTTGGTATCTCTTCTATACCATAAAAGATCTGAAACTCCAGCGGATGCCGCTCCTCCAATTGGATTAAAATCGATAAAAAATCTATGTAGAGCTTCGAAAATATGGGATTTCCCTTGGCCATTTTGACCCACAAAAACCACAAATGGTTGTCCTGTAAAAGAAATATTTTTTAAGCTACCAAAATTTTGAATTCTAACATTTTTAATATACATATATCTTCAACAACTCAATGGTACTGACTCTATTAATAAAGATATTTTTAAATTATCGCCATAAATGAATAAAGTTCATTTTTTGGATAGTTGAGGGTTAATTCTTGCCAAAACACTATTACTCCATGGGTTGCCGTGGTAATGTGACAGTCTTTGACCATCAGGAAAAAGACTGGCATGAGAAAAACTCATCAGAGTTCTTCGAGTCACTTTTTGAGCGGGCGGATGCGATAGAGCGTGAGGTGGTGGCGACGAGGCGTTGCGAGGTGTTGACGCAGGCGATGCTGGGGAAGGAGTTTAGAGGGGAGTTTGTAACGGCAGGGATGGCTGATATTACAGCAATATAGAGACACTACCAGTAGTTTCCAATATAAAATAAGGGGGGTGCAATTGAGAAACTATAACGGATGGTAAATTCTACGTATCATACATCAAAATTATTCAAGAGCGGAAATATGAATCCAATTATTAGATTAGCTGCGAGTGCATTACCTGGAGAGAAAAAATACATTTTAGTTGCAGGCGCAGGAGTTTCCAAGGATGCGGGGTTCCCAACCGCTGGGGATGTGATGCTTCAAACCGCAGGTCTCCTCTATACCGAATCCGTAAAAGACGGGGAAAAAGATCCGAAAATTAATCTTGAAAATTGGTTTAAAACCAGTCAATATAGTCAAATGAGCTATGCAGAGCTAATGGATCAACTTTATCCAAATTATCCAGATCAACAGAGTTTTTTAAATCAGGCTCTTGGTACACAACCCGTAGGGGAAGTACATTATTTAATTGCTGAACTCGCACGGAGAGGAATAATCCGTGCAATAATTACAACAAATTTTGATCACTATATCGAAAAAGCATTGGAAGAAAAAGGCTTCAAAGTTCAGGTAATTTCAAATGATGAGGATCTAACCCATTGCGAGCCTTTGATTCATTGTAAAGATTTTCGGATCTATAAACCCCACGGTACACTTGGTAGAGGAGCAATACGGAATACACCTAAGGATCTAGAGAACTTATCCCCCCAAATGGAAGAAGAGTTGGTCAGGGTTTTAAGCGAACATGGAGTGATCGTGATCGGATATTCCGGTTGTGATAATGGTATTATCAAAGTATTCAATCGAAGAAATCATAATTATTATCCTCTATTTTGGATAAATCCAAGTCACCCAATTGATGATATCGAAAAAATATTCGAAGATCCAAGAGTATCATATATTCCATGCGTTAAGGCAAGTCAATTCCTTAACGACTTTATCAACTTACAGGACCGCATTAAAGAAATTATGCCTAGAGACGATCTCACTCCTACGCTTTCTGATCTTAATGTTGCATATTCAAGAAAAGAGCCGGTTTCTTCAAAATTACAAGATTTTTTAATCTCGATCAGTAACGACATCGAAATAATCAAACCCGATTTTTCAAAATTTAACGAATATGATGATGCTATTGTGGATCAAATTGATATAGGAAAAAAAATTTCAACCCGATTCATTGAAGGAGTACAATTAGTTTGTAGCTATAATGACGACAATTCACTCCGGTTAATCTACGAAAATTTTGGGAGATTCTTAAAATTATATGATATTCCCGATAATTTTCAAGGATCATTTCATAATGAAGATTTTGATGGAAATAAATTCCTTGTCTATGAGATGTTTGTTTCTTTCATCGGAAGTCTTATCAAATACGATAAATGGGAATTAATTGGACAATTGTTATCGAAAGACTTGTTTGTCGATAAAAAACATCAAGGCGGGTATTATTCATTCGAAGAAATTCGTCAGCATATTCGGTCACTTGATGAAGTACGAAATTCTCGGCTGAAATTAAATGAAATAAGCATTACTGCCGATGTTATCAAAGAACATTTTTCACAAGAACCGATGTCTCGATTATTAAACCATCAAGAATTCATGGAGGCAGATTTTTTCTTGTATTTAAGATCACGATGCCATATGAAGAAAGACAAATATCGTTGGAGTTGGTATCCAATAAGTTGTGTGTATCTTGATCGTGTTCCCGGTTTTATACAAAAATCTGAAAGTGCAGAATTTTTTTCCAGAATAATGATTGCCAGTGGAATTGATGATAAAAATATATGGGTAGAGGGAGTGAAAGCAATAAAAGAAGAATCATTAAGCTCATTTACGAAAATGTCATCCCTTTATCGAACATTCTACTCTTTTGATCCGGACAGAATAGGAACACGGAAATAAAAAGTTTAGTTTTTTATCTGTCAAAAAATCATTTGTTCACGTTTTTTTACGTGGGAGACCAGGGTTTCCCGACCGGGTGGAGGGGTAGAGGGTACCACCCCCCAACCCCCCATTGAGTAACGTCCCTGTTTTCTCAGCCGCCCGATACATGCCAAGAACAGCATTAGTTTCGTCCGCCATGTTTCGCTCATATTTGGCGTGCGGTTCGATAGAGCATGAAGTTGTGGCGGGCCGGCGGTGCGAGCGGTTGATGCAGGCGGTGTTGGGGAAGGGGTTTTCAGGAAGGTTGTAACAGGGAATAAGAAGAGAAGGCACTTTCGGTTTATCAACTGAATAAAATTATAACGATACTGCTTTATGAGATAGGTAATTAATTAACTATCATCACGGTCAAATATGACATTGAAGCATATCACCATTGAAGGGTATAAATCGATAAAATCTCTTGACCTAGATCTCAATCCCCTCAATGTACTGATCGGAGCGAATGGTTCAGGAAAGACTAATTTTATTTCTGCCTTCAAATTCCTCAACCAGATTACTGAAGGAAATTTGAATCTCCATGTAAAAAGATCCGGGGGCGCTGATTCATTCCTGTATTATGGTCAAAAAACTACAAATCATTTGAAAATTACTTTGAATTTTGGGGCTAACATCTATGATTGTAAATTAATACCGACACTTAATGATTCATTCATTTTTGAGGCAGAGGATGTCGGATTCCATAATCGCAATAAATATGACAATCCCCTTTGGCGGTCACTAGGGAGTGGACATCAGGAAACTTTGTTGGAAAGTAATTCGTTAACGATAGATGAGAGAAAAATCGCTAAATATGTTCTTAAGTATTTGAAAAGTTGGAAAGTATATCACTTCCATGACACCAGTGATACAGCTCCGGTAAAACGCATCGGGGATCTCAACGATAATTTGTATTTGAGATCTGATGCTGCGAATCTGGCTGCATATCTCTATCGTTTGAAAAAGACACATACTCATCATTATCAGAAAATTTGTGATACGATCCAGCTGGTCGCTCCGTTCTTCGATGACTTCATTCTCCGCCCGATGCCGGAAAATGAAAATAAAATCCAGCTTGAATGGCGGGAAAAAGGATCTGATTATCCCTTCCTCGCATATCATCTCTCCGATGGAACCCTTCGATTCATCTGTTTAACGACATTACTTCTGCAACCGGATCTGCCCTCAACGATTCTCATCGATGAGCCTGAACTCGGATTACACCCATACGCAATAAACACCCTCGCATCACTGATCAAGAGTGCTGCAACCAGAACGCAGATTATTATTTCAACACAGTCGGTACCGCTTGTCAACCAGTTCAATCTTGAGGATTTACTCGTTGTCAACCGAAAAAATCAGGCAACCGTTATTGAACGTCTCAAACCAGAGGAATTTACATCATGGCTTGAAGATTATTCGGTTGGCGAACTGTGGGAGAAGAATGTCATCGGGGGTAGACCATCCCGATGAATTCGGAAATCCGTATCAATATTGTTACCGAAGGTCCAACCGAAGAGACCTTCGTCAATAGTCTCCTTATCGATCATCTTCAACAATTCAGAATTTTTGATGTCCGCGCTCATAGCATTACGACCGGATATTCCAATGGCAGACCACGCCGTGGTGGCTTTCTAAGGTATGGCCATTTAAAAAAGGATGTCATCAGATGGCTTCAACAGGATCATACCGCTTTTGTTACAACTATGGTTGATCTCTATGGTTTGCCTTCGGATTTTCCGAACAGGGATCAATTTATCAATAATTCAAACCCTTACACCAAAGTAGAAAAAGCTGAAGAAGAATTTGCCAGAGATATCAACAACTCCCGGTTTATCCCATATATCCAATTGCATGAGTTTGAAGGACTATTGTTCAGTGATGTTGAACAAATCCATCAATCCATGATCGCTTCAGCTTCAGGTAGTTTAATATCTGACTTACATCGATTGCAGGCAACACGGGCAGAATTCCGAACACCGGAAGAAATCAACGATAATCCTCAAACTGCACCATCAAAAAGAATACAGCAAATTTATCTTTCGTTTCAGAAGCCGACAGATGGGATCATCATTGCAAAAAGAATTGGGATCAATGCAATACGAAGAGAATGTTCCCATTTTGATAAATGGTTATCACGCTTGGAATCTCTTTCTCAACAACCCTCAATATGAGCGATAGGGGGAATATCACACGTTCCGGGCAGCCCGGTCGTCCGCCACATTTCCCTCCACTCTGGCGTGCGGCTGCGATCGAGAGGTGGGGCGGCGAGCCGGCGGTGCGAGATGTCGTTATCCATCATTCATGATGGTGACGACTTGAGAAGAACGCAGGGGCGTTCTTCGAGGGTTGACGCAGGGGGTGCTGGGGAAGGCGTTTGCGGGGAGGTTGTGAATCAGTTGATCGTGAAAATAAATAACAAATTTTTGATTTAACTCACCAAGTGATTTTTTTTGCCTCGTGTTTTTCTTCCTGTCTTGTGCGAACCAGTACCCTTGAAATTGGAGGGTCACCACCCGGCCAATGAATATCGATAGTCAATGTTCGATTTTCAGGAGGACAGATTACATCCCTGATTTTTTGAGGATCATCCGTGCCGATTTTCGCATTACCGAGATCGTTGATTATCCTGAAGGAATTCAAAGGATTTGGAAAATGATCGTGTGAAAACCAGTCCTTCAAATCAGTGAATGGATACCCCGCGCCCAGTTGCCACCGAAATTGCTCAAGGTTGTATCTATTCTGATCGCAATATGAGTAGAGGAGAAGAGCTAGGTAATCCTGATGTTGTGGCAATACATCTTCTTGCGTGGGGGTGAACCCATCCCATTTCCCCTTGTCATTTTTTAATTTTGCTTGAGTTAGGATTCCTCTTCGGTAATCTTTGGTTATTATCAGATCGGTTTCAGGCAAATATGGACGTTCCAGAAAGAAATGTGGACGAGCAATTACAAAACCTAGATCGCCACCGGTTTTTGTTTCGGATGTTTGGTTATGGAGTTTTACTTCTGCAATTAACCCATTGGCACATTGTCGTGTAACATTTTTTTTGTAATCAATATACGGAAATATTGCCTTCAGATCTTTAATGAATGCATTTTCAACTAACTTTTTTTTGCTTGCAGAATCTAAAGAATCTTTCAGAAGTCCATGAAATAATTCCGTTATAAAGACCTCCCCGGCTCCCGGATGCCGATCCTTGATAGCTTGTTGGAGTGAGGTTTCTGCTTCTTTCCAGCAAGTACAAATTACCTCAAGAGTATTTTTGATTGGTAAAATACTTGTCATATGTTCCCATTCCTGTTTTTGAAATTCGCGACTTACCTTTCGTGAAATTGTTTAATCTTTTGAATCGGCGATACCAGTGTTGGGAGTTTTTTCCTTGACATTATTATTGTTCCCCTTATTCTGTATTACCAAGAAGCATGAAGTTTCGTCCGCCATGTTTCGCTCCTATATGGCGTGCGGATCAAATCGAGCAGCAGGTTGTGGCGTGAACGAAGCAGGCGCGGGCGTTGACACAGGCAGTGCTAGGGAAGGCGTTTGCGGGGAAGCTGTGAAGCACGGACCAAAAAAATCTGAAATTTTTTAATTTTCTCTAATCTCAATAATTGTCTTTGTTTTTTGTCCTGTTTCCAAAGAAGTCACTTCGAGGATGTATCTTCCTTTCACCAGATTGCTACCGTCAACATCAAACGACCATTTGTTTTCTGATTCCCCCCGAATGACCCTACACACACCAGATAACCCAAATGATCTTCCACTTTGCGGGTTCGATTCTGATGGTAGATTCAGTTTGAATTCAATGAGCAGCTCATCGTCAACATTCAGATTGGTCGACCCGGTAATCGTAAAAGACTCTCCAATTACCTTCGGTTTAATCGGATCGATATTTACATACGGCTCCTCTACGAGAAAAGCTAATTTGGTGTAGATATCGTCGACTCCCGGCAAATTCAGCATCTCTAGCAATTTTTCAGCTGCGTCACCAGGCCTCATCTGAGAGGCATTGATTATTGTTACGCCGGATCCCGCTTCCGTTGGCTCTTTTAATATTATATCGGTGCTCTCGCCGGGAATAGAAGTTCTGATGTCTGCACGGCCGTTTTGCCCAGGATGTTGAACAACAACAAAATATTGCCCGGGTTCTAATTTTTTTGTCAGGCTTCTGGTAAAATTAAATGAAAATGAGGCATCGGCATTAACATTAATCGGATTTTGGAGCAACCGATAATTCATTCCAAAAACCCAGAGATATACGCTATTCGGATTTCCTTCAGCAGTCCCGGTAATAAAACATTCGTCTCCCCGTGCAACAATACTCCGACTCATAGTGGCAGAAATGAAAGGATTTTTTATTGTGATCAAAGCTGTGGCGTAATTATCCGGGGTTAAATCCTCCTTGTTCTTTGGTTCAGCAACTGCGTAAATCATGTATGTTCCGGATTCCCGCAAATCGAGAACTTTCGATGTATCCCATTCGTAGTTCCAAGTATTATCCGTTTCAACTTTGACCTCGGTAAATGTTCCCTTGTTATCAGAAATCGTATTGATTGCGAAATTGTCCAGTTTCACTCCATACGGATTCAAGTGGGGTCCTGTCAAAAAGAGATAAATTCTTGAATCTTGACGATACGTACCGCTCAAACGGATTTTCTCACCAATGTAGTATGATTGATCTCCTGCGGCCGAAATGGTCAGGTTATCCCCTGATCGTGGCTGGGATTTTGAAATGAGTCTTAAATCACGAATTAGTAAGAGTCTCTTTACATCACGCTCGACTTGTATCCTCAATTCCGTCGGCGATTTAAAAAAAGAAACGGTATGATGATCCTTGATAAAATCCTTGAATGTTTTTAATCGAGCACCTTTGTTGTTGTTGTCGCTGCAAATGTCAACAAATTTCGGGAAGACGGGCGCTTCATCCTCGTTAATCAGATAAAAAAGGATTTCTAAAGAATTTTCTTTCGCAGCTTCATATTCAACTTCAATAAACGATTTGTCACTCGACTTATCAATTGAGCCATATTTCATCCCTAATACGCCAATAAAAATTTTACATAATCTCACTTCATTCAGGCAGGTTTGAAGGGGACTCTCAGTACGTGATCCAAAATTTTCCATTCCATGGACCTCAAATCCCATTGAGTTGAGTAATTTGGATACTTCGTCACGGTATGGAATAAGATCGATATAGGTGGAACTTACAAAAACCGGTATTTTTTGATTGGAAGTATTATCGGACATTCAGTAAGACAATTCTCTAATTTTCATTTTATTAGATATCAAATTGCTGAACCTTAATTTACATGCGAATTTCTCGTTCGCCCAATTCCCCTCCTATCTGCCGTGCGGCTGCGACTGAGCGTTGGTGGCGGGCCGGCGGTGCGAGCGGTTGACGCAGGCGGTGCTGGGGAAGGAGTTCAGAGGGGAGCTGGTGGAGAGGGAAGCGGCTTATTTGGAGAGAACAAAGAAGATACTGTTTGACGAATGATGAAAACTAGTGGAGACATAAAATTAATTGATATAAATTGGAAATGAAAATGATTCAATAACGAAAATGACATGGGACGAAAATTTACTTGATGATCAGAAAAAAGCGGCTTCACATAACGGATGTCATGCATGTTTATTGGCTGGTCCGGGAACTGGTAAGACCTTAACATTACAGAGACATGTTGCATACCTAATATGTGAGAAAAATATTCCTCCTGACCAAATCCTTGCTTTAACATTTACCAGAGCAGCGACTTTTGAACTAAGGAATAGAATTGCGGAAATTTTAGGGAAGAGATCACAGTTACCTCACGTTTCAACAATACACTCATTTGCCTTGCGACAATTATTAAAAAATGCTGATATTATTGATTCACTCCCACAACCATTGAGAATTGCTGATGATTGGGAAGAACGGAACATAATTTTTGAAGATTTGAAAGAACTTTTAGACTCCGATATTCATACAATTACAAAAAAATTTAATCAATTGTCCGCGGATTGGCAGAAATTGGATGCCGATAGAGAAGATTGGGAAAAAAGATATCCCGATCCCAAATTTTTAGGAGCTTGGCGGCAACATAGGGAAATTTATGGATATTCTTTACGAGAAGAGCTGGTATATCAATTGAAGCGAGCTCTTGAACAGACTGATGCATTCCATCTCGAATCTGATTATTTACATCTGTTAGTAGATGAGTATCAGGATCTCAATCGTTGTGATATGGCTGTGATTCAAGCGATAAGAGATCGCGGAGTTGAGATTTTTTCAGCCGGGGATGATGATCAGAGTATTTATGGCTTCAGATTTGCACATCCTGAAGGCATTCGGAGATTTGAATCTGACTATCACCCATCAAAAATGTTTAAACTGGAAACCTGTATAAGATGTGATAAAAATATCATCAGACTTGCATTATTTGTTGCAGATTTAGATCCTAAGCGGATTCCAAAACCATTAAATCCAAGACCTGACGCGTCTACAGGTGCAGTTCATATACTCAGATTCGAAAATCAGGAATTCGAATCGAAAGGAATTGCCTCGCTTTGTAATTATCTGATTAATAAGAAAGGGCTTCAACCCAAAGAAATTTTGATTTTGTTACGTAGCGATCATAATGGTATTTTTTCATCAGATATCAGAGATTCGTTGGTTTCAAGAGGCATTCCGGTTGCAATTCCGACGACTGATTCAATATTCGATACCGATGAAGGTCGACTATTCATTGCCATGTTAAATTTGCTGACAAATCAAAATGATAGTCTGGCTATAAGAACGATTTTACAAATAGAAAGAAACCGTGTAGGAAAAAAATCTTATTCTAAAATATTTGAATTGGCAACTAAAGATGGAACTACATTCTATGAATCTGCAAACAAAATAAAGACAAATCCGGAATTAATATCCCGAGATGGTAAAAGAATTGCAGATGCGATTCAAAAAGTTCAAAATAAAATCGACAAACACAAAATATTACTCGATGCAATCCAAAAATCGACAGATAAAAATGAAATTATTGGACATTTGCATCAATTTATTGACGAAATCATCGAAGATGATGAAATCAAGACTAAATTATTGAAACATATCATTTCAATAATCGATGAATTAGATCCTTCAGAATTTAAAAATCTGCCACAACTTTTGTCGTCGTCATTAGGGGATATTGAACAAGAACTTGACATAGAAAAGATCAACATCATGACGATGCACAAAGCCAAAGGTTTGACTGCAACTGCGGTTATTATCGCTGCTTGTGAAGATGAATATATTCCAGGAAGGCAGACTGGCGAAATGGTGGGTGATGAGCGGCGTCTTTTATATGTTTCTTTGTCACGCGCCAAAAAATTCCTAACGATAACATATTGTGAAAAACGAACCGGACAACAATCTTATTTTGGTAGATCTACTGGAGATCCGAGAAGAACATTGACCCGGTTTTTAAGGGATGCACCTTATAAACCATTGAATGGACAGAAGTATGTTGAAAAATTAACTATTAATTAAAATTAGTATTTACAAAAATCTACAAACATCACGTAAATTATTAACATATTTTGGATTTCTTAATACAGTTCGATTCATTTATTTAAATATTCAATTATCATCGACTCAGGACAAACCCCCCCGAACTGGCAGCTCATGCACTTCCTCGCCTCCGGAGAAGCCGGGTAATCCCCGATCTCGTAACTGGCGTTCATCTTCTCGAAATCGTCAAGGATTGTGATCCGGATCTTTTCCAGATCATCGGGCGAGAATTCATACGGGTGCATCATGCCGGTCTTCAGGTAGGCAAGCTCGCTCCGGATCTGCGCCGGGTCCTTCTGGTAATACTGCATCGCCCAGAGTACGTAGGTCCCGATCTGGAGATCGCTCTCGTACTCCTCTTTGTCTGAGCCGGTCTTCCAGTCCGTGATGACAATGACATCGCGTTTCGTTTTGCTGACATAGTCCACTTTGACGATGACTTCCACGTCATTGATCCTGAACTTGTCAAAGTCCTCGTGCTTCAGGTACTCCAGGTCCTTTACCTGTGGCCAGATAGCGCCAAAGAACATGCTGATCTTGTCCTGGCCCCCGTCCCGGATCCGGTCGAAGAAGGCGTCATCATCAGGCAGGCCGTTGTAGAACTCCGTGAGGGTGTCGCGTGCCGTCTTCCGGTACTGCTCGACCCGCTGGACGAACTGGGCTTTTGCGCCGTCCTCGTTTAAGTCCCGCCCGATGTAATGTTGCCCGATCTGGTTCTCAATCACTCCGTGGATCAGCAATCCTTCCAGAGCGTATTTTGAATTGAGGTCCTTCAGTCGCTTTAATTTGTAGATGTCGAAATCCTTCGATTCCTTGAGAGCGGTTCCAATATACCGGTAATAGAAACTTCTCTTGCAGAGATCAAAGAGCCGGTGCTTGCTGTACGACCAAGCGTTGTATCTGAAGAACCAGTTCTCAAGGTTTGGCATAGGCTGGTACCTGCGTTTTATTTTCCGGCGTTATTAGGGTTCCCCTGCTAGGACGGAGATCCCAATCTTGCGTTTTCAATCCTTCATCATTTTCCAGCCCCCCGGGCAACATACTTATAGTACCCGGAACCTATAACACCACATTATAGTACTCCAGACCTATAATCGGGGATTATCGTACTGGAGTCATGAGGGGAAGAACCTATGAAGAACCGCTCAATCTATGCAGTCCTTACCGGGGATATCATCGGGTCATCGAAATGGAACAATGACCAGCGGAAGCAGTACCTCGATGTTCTCAACACTACGCTCAAAGAGATCGACCGTTCCACGGACTCATCATTCCCGCACTTGGTGTACAGGGGAGATAGTTTTCAGGGCCTGCTGAGAAGACCGGAACAATCACTGAAAGAGGCCATCCTTATCCGGGCAGAACTTCTTTCCCGTTCAGACACAAAAAAGGCAGGGCTCGATGCACGGATTGCGATTGGCATCGGGACGGTTGACTACCTGCCGGAGGACAAGAACATCGGTGAAGGAGACGGGGAAGCATTCAGGAATTCAGGGTTCGAACTGGATAATCTGAAAAAAGAGAAGATGAACCTGATTGTAAAAACGCCGTGGCCAGAGATCAACGAGGAGATAAAAATCGAATGCGGATTGCTCGATGCGGTGATCAAACGCTGGACAAAAGAGCAGGCCGAAGCGATAGGATATTATCTGAAGGGACTGAATCAGGAACAGATTGCAGACCGGCTGGACCTTGCCCAGTCCTCTATCAACCAGAGATTACAGACCGGGGGATATCTGGCGATTCAGAGTTTCATAGACCGTTATGAGAAAATTATTCTTAAAAAGATGGGAGTCGATTAACCGTGGATATTATCGTTGAGCTGTTCCGCGACGGCCTGTTCATCCGGCTGTTAATCGCCCACGTTCTTACGGATTTCCTGTTCCAACCGGATCCATGGATCCGGGATAAGAGAACAAACCACTGGCACGCGAAATACCTCTATGTTCACGGAATACTTGCAGGAATCCTCGCATATGTCTTTGCAGGAGTATGGGGCGCATTGTGGATCGGGATCCTGGTAGCAATTACCCATATCCTCATTGACGGATTGAAATCCTATTATGAGGATACGACACCGGCTTTTCTTGCAGACCAGATCGCACATACAGGAGTATTGTTCACAATCGGATGCATTTTCTTAAACAACGATTTCACCGGAGCACTCCGGCAGGTTGGAATCGCGCTGTCAGATACGAACCTGTGGATCGTGATTCTCGGATATCTCCTGATCTTCTGGCCGACAAGCATCCTGATTGGGAAATTCACTCAGCAGTGGCGCGAAAAAATCGAAACGAACACCGGGGAGAGCAATAAGGAGATCAGCTTGGAAAATGCCGGCAAATGGATCGGGTACATTGAACGATTCTTAATTTTCAGTTTCATCCTGATCGATCAGTATACCGCGATTGGTTTTCTGATCGCAGCAAAGTCAATTTTTAGGTATTCAGAAAGAAGGGATGCAGGGGAATATATCCTGATCGGCACATTGCTCAGTTTCACCGCTGCGATAGCTGTGGGATTAATTGTGCACTGGATAATCAGGTAGCATTTTTAAAAAATAATCGCTTGAAACTTTTTTTATACATAGTCCCTAAATCCGTCCAACAGAAGGGCGAGTATGAGATTCCCGGGATCCTGATCCCGGCCCGGATAAAAACCCCGGTTTTTCCGGTTTCAGGCACTGTAGTCCGACCCGGCAGGTGATCCTGCCTCCAATTAGGCCTATTTGGTCTTTTTTCCGGCCACAATACTGCCCCGGATACCCCGAACCGGCCGCAAATCGGGCGATTCGCAAATAATTATTCCTGCTTTTTGACGAATTAGTCCTGAAAAATGCCTTCCGGACAGGTTGTATGGAGATCCCTCACCGACGGAGACAGTGTGATCTCTCCAGTGAGGCTCTCTTGCCCTCCCTAAAGTGTGCTCATACTGTTGGACTGGTCCGGCACCTGGATTCCCGACCCGGATCAAATCCCCCATTTTTCCCCCCTTTCAGGTACTGTAGTCCGACCCGGCAAGTGATCCTGCCCAGCCCCTCAATCCCCCCTCTGGTTCGTCTCACACAAATCCCCATAATCGCAGTTCCGGCACCTCACGCACAACGCCCTCGCCACAAACTCCTCCGCACACACGGCCGCGACCATCCCCGAGCCGCTCTCGCGCAATCGCCACCGCAGCTTTGAGTTTCTGCTCCAGCACTTCGCGGGGCGGCAGCTCGGTCAGGTACTCGGCGACGCGGATGCTGCTCGCTTCGAGTTCGAGGAGTTCGACATGCCCTACGGAAGACCCTGCGCAGAGGACAAGCCCAATAGGCGCTTCTTCACCCGGCTGACGGTCGTACTTGTCCAGCCAGCGCAGGTATAGCTCCATCTGACCCTTATCCGCCGCTTTGAACTTGCCGAGCTTGAGGTCAATTACCACCAGCCTGCGAAGTTTCCGGTGATAGAAGAGCAGATCGATGTAGTAGTCCTCGGCATCAACCGTGATCCTCTTTTGCCGGGCGACAAACGAGAAATCTGTGCCGAGTTCGAGGATAAAACGCTCCAGATCCCGGAGGATGGAATTCTCCAGGTCTTTCTCAGAAAACGTATCGGACAACCTGAGGAATTCGAGGAAGTACGGGCTCTTGAAGACAAGGTCGGGAGTCATCCGGTCTTTATTGTGATGAGGGTCATCAGACCCGAGTCAGGAGAAGACCAAGGGTCTTCGACACGGCGCCGCAAGTTCCTTACGGGCCAGCTCTTCCGGTTTCTTTTAAGAGGGCAGTACGTTCGAACAACATCCCCTGAATTTTTGCCTGAAGTGTCCGGACACTCCACCGTTCAAGCCGGCACATCTCCATGTAGAATTCCCGGGCGAGCGGGTCCTCGATATAGATGATATTCCTGAAATGTGTCCAGCTCAATTGTCCACTCAGTGAGTGGACTATTGAACGATCCGGGAATACCTCCGCAAACCGTATCATATTGAAAAGATTGGTTCGTGCAAATCCGGAACCATATAGGGTGACCAGCTGATCTGAAAGCTTATTGACCACCTGTTTGCCATACGCGGCTCGCTCATCACTCAGGATCTCTATTCGGATTCGCTCGCCGATATCCCAGTATAACATCACCATCTCTGCATTTACCCCGACGGCAACCCTGATTCGGGTTGATTCAATGAGTGAACGAAGATCCCCCAGAAGGGCAGGGGATGGTACAACATCAACAGTTGCCGGAGAGATGCCGGTACCGGTTTTCTTCCCGACTGTGATCGCGGCTTTGCGTTTCATGAGAACGACTCCGATTACGAAAGAGATGGTCGGAAACATGGGGGATATATCTGAGGCGTGAGTGGGGTGAAAGTGAATGAGAGAACAGACGCTGTGCAGCAACCGTCTTTTTATGCAAAATTCTGATCTCGTCTATCCAAGATCCTAATCCATCCTAGATCAAAACCCCTGGTCCGGCACCTCACGCACAACGCCCTCCCCACAAACTCCTCCGCACACACGGCCGCAACCATCGCGGACAACCGCTCACGGAACGTATCGATGCTCTCGTCGTCTGCCGGAAGAATTTCTTTTTAAAAAAAGGATTACGTGTGTTTTTTGGTATTGACTTTTCTCGTGATGTAGCCGGCGACGCGGTTCCGGACACGCTTGCTCCCGATAACTGCTGATTTTCCCAGCTGCTGCTTGTTCTCCTCGAAGCTTTTCGTGAAGAGCTCACGCTG
>Ga0268277_1000624_pt1 | contig 27570 bp, 24 predicted proteins | sample saktaG_5_FD_190132 | JGI IMG/M metagenome (GOLD analysis project Ga0268277, IMG submission 190132) | Saline water microbial communities from Sakinaw Lake, British Columbia, Canada - sak_2010_1_5_50m | ecosystem: Environmental > Aquatic > Non-marine Saline and Alkaline > Saline ...
GCAGAACGCGCATACGATATATACTCAAGGCTATTAAAAGACAGGATAGTTTTTATAGGTACCCCTATAGATGACAATATTGCTAATCTTATTATAGCCCAGCTTTTATTTCTCCAGATGGAAGATTCTGATAAGGATATAAATGTATATATAAATTCGCCAGGTGGCCATGTTACCAGCGGCCTTGCAGTATATGACACGATGCAGTTTGTAAAGCCTGATGTGAATACATATTGCATAGGCCAGGCTGCAAGCATGGGCGCATTGTTATTGGCAGGCGGGACAAAGGGCAAAAGATACGCGCTTCCAAATGCCCGGATAATGATACACCAGCCATGGGGAGGAACCGAGGGAACAGCCTCTGATATACACATACAGGCAAAAGAGATACTAAGGATAAGAGAACGCATAAATAAATTATTGGCTGAGCACACGGGCCAGTCGCTTGAAAAAGTGGAGAAGGACACTGACAGGGATTATTTTATGACAGCTGATGAAGCCATGAAGTATGGCTTGGTTGATACTGTAATAGATACCTTGAAGAAGAAATAATAAAGGAGGCAGAACATATGCAAAAACGCTACTTATTAACCCCGGGCCCAACACCCATACCAGAAGAGGTTTTGTTGTCAATGGCAAGGCCTATAATACATCATAGGACACCTCAGTTTATGGCAATATTAAAAGAGGCCACAGAGGGTTTAAAATATGTATTTCAGACTAAAAACGATGTATTTTTATTCGCGTCATCGGGAACCGGCGCTATGGAAAGTGCTGTTACAAATCTTCTTTCAGCAGGCGATCGGGCAATAGTGGTAAGAGGCGGAAAATTCGGCGAACGTTTTACCGAGATATGCCAGGCTTACGGGGTAGATGCTATTAATATAGATGTCGAATGGGGCAATGCCATTGACCCTAATCAAATAAGGGATATTTTGGCCCAAAATAAGACTGTAAAAGCGGTTTATGTAACCTTATGTGAGACATCTACCGCTGTTATTAATGATATAAAGGCAATAGGAGAGGTTGTGGCGAAGACAGATGCCGTGCTGGTAGTTGATGTTATAAGCGGCTTGGGTTCTGTCGAGTTTAAGACCGATGACTGGAAAGTTGATGTAGCCGTAGGCGGTTCCCAGAAAGGCCTTATGACACCACCCGGGCTTGCCTTTGTATCGGTAAGCGAAAAGGCATTAGCCCTGACCCGGACATCCAAGCTGCCTAAGTATTATTTTTGCTATAAGGCAGCCAAAAAAGCAGCTGATAAGGATGATACGCCATGGACGCCTGCGGTAACCCTTGTAATAGGGCTTGTTGAAGCAATAAAGATGATAAAACAGGAAACGCTTGATAATGTTATCCTAAGGCATAGAAAAATGGCAGAAGCAATAAGAGCTGCTGCTAAGGCTATGGGCATGAAACTTTTTGCGCCCAACGCGGCAAGCGACGCGGTAACAGCCATAAAGGTTCCGCTTAATATAGATGGAGCAAAACTTGTTAAGATTATGCGCGATACATATGGAGTAGGCATAGCAGGCGGGCAATCGGAGCTCAAAGGTAAGATTATAAGAATAGCCAGCATGGGATTTATGACACAATGGGATATTATAGTTGCCATATCATGCCTTGAGATAGTGTTGAAGCAGATGGGTTATGATTTTCAGCTTGGTTCCGGGGTGAAAGCAGCTGAAGAAGTGTTCAGCAGGTGAAAAGACAAGGAGCGTAGAGATGTTTAAGGTATTAGTAAGTGACCCGCTAAGTGAAAAAGGCTTAAAGATTCTTGAAAAAGAAAAAAATATTAAGGTGGATGTCAGAATAAAACAACCCGCCGATGTCCTTAAAAAGATTATCAAGGATTATGACGCGCTTATAATCCGAAGCGAAACAAAGGCAACAGCTGATCTTATAGCATGTGCTGATAAACTTAAGATTATAGGAAGGGCCGGAGTAGGCCTTGATAATGTAGATGTCGCGGCAGCCACGAAAAAAGGTATCATAGTTATGAATACCCCGGGAGGCAACACTATCTCTACCGCAGAACATGCAATGAGCCTTATGCTTTCGCTTTCGCGCAACATAGCGCCTGCGGATGCATCCATGAAAAAAGGCCAATGGGAAAGAAAACGGTTTATGGGAGTCGAGCTTTATGGAAAATCATTGGGCATAGTTGGTTTAGGCAGGATAGGCTCAGAGGTTGCAAAACGCGCATTAAGTTTTGGGATGCGGATATTGGCATATGACCCGTTCTTAACCCCTGGCAAGGCGTCTGATTCTGATATAGAACTTGTAACACTTAACAGGATATTTTCTGAAGCGGATTATATTACAGTACATACCCCATTGACATCAGAGACAAGGCATCTTATAGGTGAAAAAGAAATCGATATGATGAAAAAGGGTGTCAGGCTTATAAACTGTGCCAGGGGCGGCATAATGGATGAAAAGGCAGTGCTCAAAGGCATAGAATCCGGCAAGGTGGCCGGAGCCGCGTTTGATGTATATGAAGAGGAACCTCCCAAGGACAATCCCATTGTAATGTCCGATAAAGTTATAGCAACTCCACATCTTGGTGCTTCTACAACAGAGGCACAGGATAATGTAGCATTGGAAGTGGCACAGCAGGTTGTTGATGCCCTTCTTGATAGAGGTATACGTAATGCTATAAATATTCCTTATATAGAACTTAAGGCATGGAAGGTCTTAAGGCCTTATATGGTTCTTGCTGAAAAGATGGGCACGATGCAGGCCCAGCTTGCGGAAGGGCCCATAAGAGAGGTTAGCCTGGAATATGCCGGTGATGTGGCAAAGCATGATATAACAGCTATTACAACAGCTTTTGTAAAGGGTCTTCTGGCACCTGCTGTGGGTGAAATGGTTAATAATGTAAATGCCATTACTATTGCCAAGGAGAGGAATATAAAGGTAACAGAGTCAAAGACAAGTCAGGTAGAGGAGTTTGCGCACTTAATTACAGCAACTATTAAAGCGAAGTCAAAACCCCTGTCAATATCAGGGGCCCTGTTCGCGAACAATCAGCCTCGTATAGTTAAGATAGATAATTATTACGTAGATGCATTGCCAGAGGGTAATATGATACTTATATCAAACAAGGATGTACCCGGCATAGTGGGGCAGCTCGGTACCCTGCTGGGTAAAAACAAAATCAATATAGCTGGGATGACATTTGGAAGGCAAAAGCTCGGGGGTAAGGCCATAAGCCTTTGCAATGTTGACAGCAAGGTGCCCGATAAGCTGATAAAAGAATTAAAGAGATCAAAGAATATCTTTGATGCAAAGAGCATGTGTATATAATCAGGAGAAAAGAATGAAGAAAACAAAAAAAAATAAGGATAGGATAATAAGGATAATAGATGTTACTAACAGGGATGGTGTGCAGACATCCCGCATATGTCTTTCTAAACTACAAAAGACAATGATAAATCTTTATCTGAATGAAATGGGGGTTTATCAAAGTGAGTTTGGTTTCCCTGTAACGCACCATGAAACAAATTATATAAACGCGAACATGGAACTTGTCAAAAAGGGCGTGTTAAAGCCAATTGTATTAAGCGGTTGGATAAGGGCCATAGCGACTGATGTGGAAGAGGCTATAAAAAGAACAAGGGTTGAGCATCTGAACATATCTATCTCGACATCAGAGCAGATGATGAGAGGGAAGTTTATGGGCAAGAAATCAAGCGATGATATTATCAATATGATGGTCGAGGCCCTTAGGTTAGCAAGAAAAAAAGGTATAAAGACAATAGGCGTAAATGCGGAAGACGGCTCAAGGTCAGACTTGGATTATCTGGTAAAATTTGCAAAGGCCGCAAAAGATAATGGCGCTGACAGGATAAGGTATTGCGATACATTAGGATATGATGACCCGTTTAGCATATATAACAGGATATATTACATAGCCAGCAAGGTTGATATCCCTGTAGAGCTTCATTGCCATAATGACCTTGGGCTTGTTGCGGCCAACTCCATAGCGGGTGCTAAAGCCGCTATAGATGCCGGAGTGGATGCTTATATAAATACTACGGTCAATGGTTTCGGAGAAAGGGCGGGTAACGCTGACCTGGTATCCGTGATATTGGCAATTAGGTATGCAAGCGGCTTTAAGGGTAAATACAGGCTGGATAGTAACATAGATCTTTCAAAGGCATGGAAGATAGCGAAGTATGCCTCCTATGCATTTAACGTACCAATACCAATAAACCAACCAGGTGTTGGGGCAAATGCCTTTGCGCATGAATCAGGTATACATGCTGATGGTGCTTTAAAAGACAGGCGCAACTATGAGTTATATGATTATGAGGAGCTCGGAAGAGGTGAGCCTGAGATCATAGATACGGGTAGGCAGATTACCGCCGGTGAATACAGTGGTATAAAAGGATTTAGAAATGTCTATGATAAGCTTGAGGTAAAATTTAAGGACGATAAAGAAGCTGCTGAGATTTTGGAATTGGTAAGATATGCCAATGTCCATAATCAGAAACCGCTTGTTGAAGATGAGCTTAAGTTTGTTGCCAGCCATCCTGATGAAGCACGCAAAATATTTACTATGAAACCGTAAAACACTAAGATAGGGAACGAGAAGATGCCAAGCACAGTTGTGGTAGGGGCACAGTGGGGCGATGAGGGTAAGGGTAAGATAATAGATATCCTTTCGCGAAATTCTGACTATATAGTCCGTTATCAGGGAGGCAACAACGCGGGGCATACGGTTGTTATAGATGGTGAATCCTTTATTCTTCATCTTATACCATCAGGTATATTGCACAGGGGTAAATGTTGTATTATCGGAAATGGGGTTGTTGTAAATCCAGCCGCTTTAATAGAAGAGATAGAAAAATTAAAGGTACGCGGTATAGATGCCGATGGCAGCCTTTTGATAAGTGAGCAGGCGCATATAATATTTCCATATCACTGGAAGATAGATGAACTTCGTGAGCTGGCAAAAGGTAAAGGAAAGATAGGTACTACAAAAAGAGGTATAGGCCCATGCTATACGGATAAAGTGACTCGATGCGGAATAAGGATGATAGATCTTTTAGATGACGATATATTTCGAGCGAAACTCAAATACAACCTTAAGGAGAAAAACGCTGTCTTAAAGAATGTCTATGGCTTCAAAGGATATTCTTTTGGCAAGCTTTACAGGCAGTATATGGGCTATCGTAAAAAAATCAAGCGCTATATTGCCAATACAACACTTACGATAAATCAGGCACTGGATAGGGGTGAGCGGGTTCTTTTTGAAGGAGCGCAGGGAACGCTTCTTGACGTAGATTTTGGCACATATCCTTATGTCACCTCCTCTAATTCCACAGCGGGCGGCGCATGTATAGGCACAGGGGTTGGCCCGTCAAGAATCGGCAAGGTAATAGGTATTGTAAAAGCTTACACTACACGCGTAGGGGAAGGGCCGTTTCCTACAGAGTTTTCAGATAAGCTTATGAAGCAGATAAGAAATAAGGGAAACGAGTTTGGGGCTACTACAGGAAGGCCCCGTCGGTGCGGTTGGTTTGACGCGCTTATAGTGAGGCATTCTGTTATGGTAAACGGGATAAAGGAGATAATACTGACAAAGCTGGATGTGCTTGATGATCTTGAGAGGATAAACATATGCACAGGGTATGCGTATAAAGGAAAAAGATATAGAACATTTCCTTCTAACACGGAAATTTTATTTAATGTAAAATGCGAATATGAAACATTGCCGGGTTGGCAGCGCGATACGTCGAATATAAAAAGTTTCAATAAGTTACCGAAAAACGCGAAAAATTATTTAAAAAGGCTCTCTGATTTAACAGATGCAAAAATCAGTATGGTATCCGTGGGTTCAGAGAGAAAACAGATCTTAAAGGTTAAGTAATTATATCTATGTTTTGGCGTAAAAATTTTTTTCTATTTAAAATCGGTTTTTGTTTATTATATATTATGATTTTTATGTCCTACTGCCTTCTGGAAATTTCTGCGGAAGAAATGGATGGAGATATTAAAGGCAATTACACTGTGTGGGTATCGGGTAATCTGCCTAAGGGTTCAACGGCAGAAGGTAAGTGGGAGTGGGATGAAACCCTGACGCACGATGCGGCAAGAACACATATACAATCCGCGGCGGACCAGATCAGCAGGCACTCTTTCAAGGCAATCAACAGCATAGCGCTTGATAAGGGTTCAAGCATAGCGCAGTACATATATCTTGACCCTAAAAATGCTCCTTTAGGGATAATGCTTAAATTCTTTATTGCCCCTGATGAGGAAATAATTTTTTACTGGGAGGGCTATGAAGAGGCTTTTGCCGAATTAGATGAATATATCAATGCATGGTATATGGGTTTTATGCCAGATACAGGGATGTGGGTGAAACTAATTATAGACTTTAAAGAGCTGGATATGCCCATGGCAGAACTTTTGGGAATGGAGTTTATCTTAAGCGATGGCAGGGCCTGGTGGGGCAAGACGGTTGTTAAGGAAAGTGTTTAGATGCCTGCCTGCCGGCAGGCAGGCTGGATACTGGATACCGGTAAATAGTGTTAAGCGGAATTGTATTGTAGGAACGTAAATATAAGGGGGTAGGAAATGCCAAAAAGAAAGAGAAAAGGTAAGCTTCAGTGGAGAAGCAAAAAAGCCAATAAGGGGACTAAGCCCTGCTGCGGTTAACTAACCGGTAAACCAGAAACAAGGAGGTATTATATGGGGACACGATTTAATATATTATTGGTCTTAGTGCTTTTGATTGCGTGTTTTGTGGTTTCAGGTTGTGCCGTAGGTTTTTATAAAGGAAGGCCAAGCGATAAAGCGAAAATCGAGGAATTAAAAGACGAGTTAGCCCGCTTAAGAGAGGCAAAGTCCATGCTCGATAGCAGGTTAAGAAGCGAGATAGATTCAGACCAGGTGTCTTTGACAATGGATGACAGGGGTATTGTTATTACATTTGTCGCAGAGGTCCTGTTTGATTCAGGCAAGGCGGATTTAAAGCCCGATGGCAAAAAGATGCTAAAAAAGGTAGCTTCAGTTATAAGCCAAGAGGCCGCGGATAATGAGATAGGGGTTGAGGGCCATACTGATAATGTACCGATAAAACTTTCAGGGTGGAAATCAAACTGGGAGCTGTCAGCAACAAGGGCGACAAGCGTTTTACATTATCTTATAAGCGATTGCGGGCTTAAGCCAAACAATCTTTCCGCTACAGGTTATGGTGAATACAGGCCTGTCAAGTCCAACAATACCAAAGAAGGCAGGCAGGCAAACAGGCGCGTAGAGATTATAATAAAGCGCATGCCAACCGCCAAGGTTTCGTATGGCTCTGCAGATACGAACAAAGGATATATAAAGTAATAAGTTTCTGCTCAAGTTGCTGCAAGCTTTTATATCCAAGCTGTTTTAGCTGTAATATATAGTATAATCGTTTATGCCTTTGCTTTCGCAGCATCGAGAATATCTAAACACCGGACCCTTCTGATGCTCCCTTTGGTCGCATCATCAGGCTAAATTCGGCCTATACAATTTACGTTCACTTCGTTCCGTAAATTGTGGCCTCATTTAAAAGCCAAATCGCTGCTCCAACAAAGGCATAAACGATATTGTAGTATTTATTGTAATATAACTTTTCCATATGATGATTGATAAAACCAGACTCCCAAAACATATAGCCATAATAATGGACGGAAACGGCAGGTGGGCCAAAAAAAGGCATTTGCCTCATGTATTCGGCCACCGTCAGGGTGCTGAAAGCGTTGATGTTATTACAGAATACTGCGCGATGCTGGGCGTAGAGGCCCTTACTCTTTACAGTTTTTCTACGGAAAACTGGAAGCGCTCGCCGGAAGAGATAAATGCGTTGATGGATCTTTTATACAATTATCTTGAAAAAAAATACGAAAAACTCCAGAAAAACGATATAAAACTTAATGCCATAGGCAGGCTCAATGATTTGCCTGACCGGGTAAAATCCAGGCTTTTTGATGTTATGCAGAGGACATCAGGCAACAAAAAGATGGTATTGACGCTTGCGCTTAATTACGGCAGCCGTCAGGAAATTACTGATGCTGTGCGCGGGATAATAAAAGATGTTGAAAAAAACGCAATATCAGTTGATAGCATAGATGAGAATTTTTTTGCAGGTTATCTGCATACCAAGGGTTTACCGGAAGTAGACCTCCTTATAAGAACAAGCGGAGAATTCAGGCTGAGTAATTTTCTGCTATGGCAGATATCATATGCGGAGATTGTGATATCCGAGGTTTTATGGCCGGATTTCCGAGAAAAAGATCTTGATAGCGCGTTAGAGGAATACCAGAGCAGAGATAGGCGTTTTGGGGGCAGAATATGTTAAGGCAAAGGATAATAGGTTCTGCGCTGTGGGTGTTTATCTTGTGGGTTTTTATATTTTTGATGCCAGCATGGGTTTTTGCTGCCTCTATTGTTGTAGTGATAGGCCTTGGGCTCTATGAGTTTTTTGAGATGATTTCCAGAAAAGGTATCTTAGTTTACAAATATTTTGGCATTGTTACAGGATGCCTGATACCGATTACAACATATGTGCAGGTTGCCCCTAGCGCGGAGATGGAATTTGTGTTAATGACAGCAGTGTGTCTTTGCGTATTTTTACTGCAGTTTACAAGAAGAAACACCGAACAGGCAATTGTAGGCATAGCCACGACCATATTAGGTATATTTTATATCGGGTGGTTTTTTTCTTTTATGATAAAACTAAGGATTATGCCGCCGCTAAATATGGACGGTAAAATGCTGATACTTTATCTTATAATTGTAACCAAATCAGGCGATATCGGGGCTTATATAATAGGCACATTATTTGGCAGCCACCAGCTTATTCCCCGCATAAGCCCTAAAAAGTCAGTCGAAGGCACCATAGCGGGCTTAATTATAAGTTTTGGCACAGCGGTTTTGTTTAAGGGCATGCTTCCGGCAGTTTCTATTGTACATATATTTGTTATAGGCATCTTGCTTAGTTTAACAGGCCAGATTGGCGACCTGTCAGAGTCTTTAATAAAAAGGGATTGCAAGGTTAAAGATTCCGGCTCTGTATTTCCCGGATTAGGGGGGATGCTTGATATAATAGATAGCCTTATATTTACTGCGCCCATACTTTATTTTTATCTACGGCTTATACCGATAGCAGGATAACATCGTTTATACTTTTTACCTCCGCAGCGGAGGTAAAGGCGCAAACGATAGCCAAAATGATAACATGGTTTTCAGCAGTAAGTTTGTAATTACGGGCAATTACTAAAGGGCATAATGGGAAAACAATCGATTAAAAGAGTAGCGATATTAGGTTCAACAGGTTCTATAGGTATAAATACCCTTAAGGTTATAGAGGCGTTTCCTGACAGGTTTCGGATTGTAGGACTTTCATCATTTTCAAATACCGCCATACTGGAAAAGCAAATAAGAAAATTCAGGCCTTTAATGGCAGCTGTTGTTGACCCTAAGTCGGCCTCGTATATCAGCAGGGCATTTTCATCCAAAAGGGTAAAAATACTTTCAGGCCCGGAAGGCCTGGATGTAATAGCAGGAAGCGAAAACGTTGATATTGTCGTGGTGGCAACAGCAGGCGCTGCCGCAATATACCCTCTTATATCCGCTATAAAAGCAGGAAAGCATATATGCCTTGCCAACAAGGAATCCCTTGTCACTGCAGGCGATATCATAATGAATCTTGTAAAAAAACATAACTCGTTATTGATCCCCGTAGATAGCGAGCATAGCGCGATATTCCAGTGCGTTTGTTCAGGAGATACAGGCGAGATAAGCAGGCTTTTTATAACAGGCAGCGGCGGCTCTTTGCACAAAGTCAGCAGGGATAAGTTTTCAAAACTCGATATCAAACAGGTGTTAAATCATCCAAAATGGAAAATGGGGCAAAAGATAACTGTTGATTCAGCAACCCTGATGAATAAAGGATTGGAAATAATAGAGGCACATCATCTTTTCAATGTCCCTATTGACAGGATAGAATTACTGATACACCCTGAAGCGATCATACATTCCATGTGTGAATTTATAGACGGCAGCGTTATAGCCCAGCTGGGCATAACAGACATGAAGCTCCCTATACAGTATGCGCTTTCATATCCCCAAAGGCTGCAAACACCTTTTAAAAAACTCGATCTTTCAAACAGAAGAAGTTTTACGTTTATACAGCCGGATAAGATAAAATATCCCTGCTTGTCCCTTGCGATTGCGGCCGCAAAACTCGGGGGAACCGCGACTGCAGTATTAAATGCCGCGGATGAGGTAGCGGTAGAGGCCTTTTTAAAGAAGCGGGTCTCTTTTATAAAAATACCCCTTATTATAGAGGATGTGCTGAAAAGGCATAAGTATGTTGAGTTACCTTCACTTAATCAGATATTTGAAGCTGACCTGTGGGCAAGAGAGAGGGCAAGGGCTTTGATATGATAATACAGAGAGGAAAAATATGCTAGGTTTTATTTTTACAGGAGTAATAGTGGTTGCGGTTTTCAGTTTAGTAATATTAGTGCATGAAGCCGGACATTTTTTGATGGCAAGGCGCATGGGGGTAAAGGTGGAAAGATTTGCCTTAGGCCTGGGCAGGGTATTGCTGTCTAAAAAAATTAAAGATACAGAGTATGCTATCTGCGTAATCCCTTTTGGAGGATATGTCAAGATGGCTGGAGATGAGCCTTCTGACAAAATATCAGAAAACAGCCATGAATTCTTTGGCCAGCCTCCTGGGAAAAGATTTTGGATAATATTCGCGGGCGCAGGGGTGAATTATCTGTTAGCGTTTATCTTATTCTGCTTTATAGTCCCTTCCTCAAAAATAGGCATCGTTATAGAGGATATGCCTGCATATAAGGCAGGCATAGAGACAGGCGATAAGATCATATCTATAGATGGCAATAAGACAGAATACTGGTACCAGGTGCTTGATATTGTTTCAAAGAATCCGGATACAAGCCCTCTTCATATCGAGATAGACAGAGGGGGCGAATTATATGAGTTTGTAGTTATGCCTGATATCATGGAATCGAAAGGATTATTGCAGGCGACAAAGAAAAGCCCTAAAATAGGTATAACCCCCTATGGAGACGTAGAACTGCTTAAGGCCAGGCCGTTACAACATATTGTAACGGGAGCCAGGCAGACATTTTCAAATACAACATTAACATATAGATTTATATGGTATCTTGTTACAGGCAAGGTGGCTTTAAAAGGTTCTGCTACAGGCCCCGTGGGAATAGCGATGATAATAGGGCGTGCTGTAAGTGTTGGTTTTATCTATCTTGTTTATCTTATAGCCCATATCAATCTTGCCCTTGCGATATTTAATCTACTGCCGTTTCCCGTTCTCGACGGGGGGCATATACTATTTCTTGGAATTGAAAAGATAAGGAAAAGGCCTATCAGCGTAAAAGTGCAGGAGGCCATGCAATATGCAGCTATCTTTCTTATAATGCTTTTATTTGTGGTAGTTACATGGAATGATATAATGATGTGGATTGTAAAAAAATGAAAAGAACGCGTGCAAGGCAGATAAGGTTAGGCAACGTCAGGATAGGAGGTAATGCCCCTGTATCCATACAGTCCATGACAAATACCGATACAACGAATATTGCCTCGACCGTTAAGCAGATAAAGGCACTTGAAAGAGCAGGGTGTGAAATTATAAGGGTGGCGGTTAAGGATACAGAATCCGCTATTGCGATAAAAAAAATAAAGAAAGTTATATCAATACCGCTTGAGGCAGATATACACTTTGATTATCATTTGGCAATACTTGCCGCGGAATCAGGCGCAGACGGTATAAGATTAAATCCAGGTAATATCTTTAAGGCTGAACAGGTAAAGCATGTAATAGGGGCATGCCGCGACAAAAAAATACCAATAAGAATTGGCGCCAATTCAGGGTCATTGCGCGAAAAGTATAAAGCACAGAAAGAGAAACCGTATATCTCAGGCATGGTAAAGAGTGTTATTGATTATATCAAGATATTTGAAAAGGAGCGATTTTTTGATTTGATGATATCTCTTAAGGCGTCTGATGTGGCAACAACCATCGCCGCATACAGAAAGATCTCCCAGTTGTGCAATTACCCGCTTCATCTTGGTGTTACAGCAACAGGCTGTGGCAGCGAGGCTATAATAAAATCCGCAATAGGTATAGGGGCGCTATTGTCAGAAGGGATAGGGGACACCATAAGGGTATCTTTGACAGGAGACCCTAAACAGGAGATAACTGTTGCGAGACAGATATTGCAGGCCCTGGGGTTAAGGCGTTTTTATCATGAAATAATCTCCTGTCCAACATGCGGCCGCTGCCAGGTGAACCTGGAAAAGATTGTCAGTGATTTCAAGAACAAACTATCCCAGCCGAAGGCTGGCCCGCCTCCGGCGGGAACTAAGCAATTGCTTGCGATTGCTTTAATGGGCTGCGAAGTAAATGGCCCCGGGGAAGCAAAAGACGCGGATATTGGTATTGCATTTGGAAGGGATTCTGGTATACTATTTAAAAAAGGCAGGATTGTTAAGAAGGTTAAAGCAAGAGATGCTGTTAAGGAGTTATTAAATGCGTTATTCTAAGGCCTTTATACCGACTTTAAAGGAAAACCCCGCTGATGCAGAGGCAATAAGCCACAAGCTCATGATAAGGGCTGGCTTGATACGCAAGCTTGCAGCAGGGGCATATTCATACCTTCCTTTAGGGCTACGGGTACTTCAAAAGATTGGATCCATTGTCCGCGAAGAGATGAATAAAGCTGGTGCGCAGGAGATCCTTATGCCTGCCTTACAGCCTGCAGAGCTTTGGCATGAGACAGGCAGGTATGAAGTGATAGGCGATGAGCTAGTCAAATTTAAAGACCGTACCGGCAGAGAGATGGTCATAGGGCCTACTCATGAAGAGGTAGTTACAGACATAGCAAGAAACCACTTCCATTCCTATAAGGACCTGCCTAAGATATTATATCAGATACAGACAAAGCTGCGTGATGAACCCCGCCCGCGTTTTGGCGTGATACGAAGTAAAGAATTTATCATGAAAGACGGATATAGCTTTGACAGAGACCAAAAAGGCCTTGATGAAAATTATAAGGTTATGTTCGATACCTATAAGCGCATATTTTCAAGATGCGGCTTGGATGCTATTGCGGTGGAGGCGGATTCAGGGTTTATGGGAGGCAGTGAGTCTGCTGAGTTTATGGTATTATCCGAAAGCGGGGAAGACATAATAGCTGCATGCAAAAGCTGTGATTACAGGTCAAGCCTTGCCATGGTATCTTGCGGGCCTATTAGCAAAACCAGCCCTCAGTCCTCAGCTTACAATGCCAAGCATCCGGGTATAACTGAAATAGATACCCCTGGCATATCAACAATAGACAAGGTGTCGGAATTTTTAAAATGCGCGCCAGAGGATATGATAAAGACGCTTATATATATGGCGGATAAAAAACCGGTCGCAGTTTTGGTAAGAGGGGACCATGATGTTAATGAGTCAAAGCTTGCCGCAGTATTGAAGGCGCAGGAACTTGTTTTGGCTGATGAAGGCACTATTGTCAAAGTCACCGGCGGGCCAATGGGTTTTTCAGGGCCATGCGTCTTAAAAGGTATAGATATAATAATAGATCACGGGATAAAAACCATCTCAGTTGGTGTAGCAGGGGCTAATAAAAAGGACAAGCACCTTAGAGGTGTAATTCCAGGCAGAGACTTCGATATAACTGAAACCGTAGATATCAGATATGTGACATCACAGGATGCCTGCCCTGAATGCGGCGCAGAGATAGAACTTAAAAAAGCCATAGAGATAGGCCATGTATTTAAGCTTGGCACAAAATATTCGGATAGCATGAGTGCAAGATTTCTTGATTCAGACGGGAAAGAAAAACTTTTGATAATGGGCTGTTACGGTATAGGCATAAACAGGATTATGGCTGCTGCCATAGAGCAGAATAATGATAAAGATGGTATTATTTGGCCTGTCTCAATAGCCCCTTATAGTGTTATTATTATATCATTAAACATGCATGACAAGGGTGTGTGCTCTGCTTCAGAGGACATCTACCAGCAGCTTCAAAAAGCAGGCATAGAGGTTCTTATGGATGACCGCGATATAAGCCCGGGCATAAAGTTTAAAGATGCCGATCTTATAGGCATACCTTTACATATTATCATAGGCTCTAAAGGCCTGGCTGATTTTAAAGCAGAAATAAAGGCCCGAAAGACAGGCGAAAGAATAAGTATCCCCTTAAAAGACATTCTCCCCAAAATCCACGAACTTTTATAGACGCTGCTGTTTTAATCTTATTATTAAAGTTAATCGTTTATGCCTTTGCCTTAAGCAGCGATTTGGCTTTTTTTGCCTTGATTTTAGATAATATGCAAAAATACCATCGCTGCGCAGGCAAAGGCATAAACGACTGTTCTAAATAAAAAAAACCTTGACAGCAGGCGGCCGTATGTAATATAATTACACTACAAATTCTTTTGAAAGGAGAATTCTAAGTGGGTTGACGTATGTTCACCCGCTTTTTTATTGTATGGATAATATATTGGATAATATAAAATCTGAAATAGCCCCTATGCTAAAAGGCATAGAGGCAGAGTTGTTTGATATCAGCCTGAAGCGGACATCAAACGGAACTGTCGTTGGCCTGCTTGTAGACACGCAAAAGGGCATATCTATAGATGAGTGTGCCCTTATAAACAAACGAGTCTCAGGCATATTGGAGGAAAAAGACATAATCGCGGGAAGATATATAGTGGAAGTGGCATCTCCAGGCCTTGACAGGCCTCTTAAGCTTCAAAGGGACTTCAAAAAGGCCATAGATGAGTGTGTTGACATATGGTTACTCGAGCAGGCTCAGGGCAAGGATTTTGTCTGCGGCATTGTAAAGCAGGCCAGTGAAAATGGTGTGGAGATCGAGGAAAAAAACGGCAACCGTATAGTTTTATCGTATGATACGATAAATAAGGCAAAAAGAAGTTTTTAGATACGCAACAGGAGATATATATGAATGGCGAATTATTGTCAGTATTAGAACACATTGAACGCGAGAAGGGCATAAGCAGGGATATCCTTATAGATGCTGTGGAAAGCGCCTTAGTCAGTGCTGCCCGTAAGGTTATCGGCCAGAAAGACGAAGAAAACATAAGCGTCAAGATGGACCCCGAGACAGGTTCTATAAAGATCTTTGCGGCTGGAAAAGAAATCAAATCAGCTGAGTTTGGCAGGATTGCGGCACAAACAGCGAAGCAGGTTATAATACAAAAGATAAGAGAGGCTGAAAGAGACGTTATATTCGAGGAGTTTCAAACACGGAAAGGCACAATAGTTACCGGCGGTGTACACAGATTCGAGAAGGGCAATGTAATAGTAGATTTGGGTAGGGTCGAGGCAATATTGCCAAGGTCTGAGCTTCTCCCGCGTGAGAGGTATAAGCAGGGGGAAAGGATCAAGGCATATGTAATTAATGTGGAAAGGACCCCAAAGGGTTCTACTATAACACTCTCCCGAAGAGATGAAGGTATGATTAAAAAGCTTTTTGAGCTGGAAATCCCCGAGATAACAGACGGTATTGTAGAGATAAAATCAATCGCGCGCGAACCAGGCGACAGGACTAAGATAGCGGTTACATCAAAGGATGATAGAGTAGACTGTGTCGGGGCATGCGTAGGCATGAGAGGACAGAGAGTCAAAAACATAGTCGGTGAACTACAGGGTGAAAAAATAGATATCGTAAGGTACAGTGACGATATAAGAGAGTATATAAAGGCAGCCCTTTCGCCTGCGGAGATAGCGCAGATAAAGGTGGATAAAGAATTAAAGAGAGCCGAAGTTGTTGTTGAAGATGACCAGCTTTCCCTTGCTATCGGAAGGCATGGGCAAAACATAAAACTTGCCTCAAAACTTGTTGGTTATAGCATAGATGTCAAGGGCCGTTCGAGTACACAGGATATGCAGAGGGCAAAACAGGAATCAGCTCTATCTGTATCTGATCTGCCGGGAGTAGGCAAAAAGGCAGAGGAGATCCTTGCAGCGGCTGGCTATAAGACTATTGATGATATTGCCAAGTCTACCATCGAGGCATTGACAGAGGTTAAGGGAGTAGGCAAAAAGACCGCTGAAAAGATACTTGCATCAGCGAAGGAACTTATTGGATAGGGGGAAGTTTTGAAAATATCAGATCTTGCAAAAAAACTCGGCATACCGGCAAAGGTGCTTCTTATACAGATTGTTAAGATGGGTGTGACCGCTAAATCCGCACAGGCAATATTAACGGAAGAATCTGTTGACAAGGTTCTCAGGGCCATTTCCAAAAGCAAGCCGTCTATCGATGTAGATAAGATTAAAAAATCTCTTGCTGCTGATAAAGAGAAACCTAAGGTAAAAAAGACAGGCCCGATTAAGCCGGCTAAGAAAAAAACAGTAAAGGCCAAGGTAGCAAAAAAGGCAACCGCGGTTAAGGATAAAAACCCCGGAGCCAAAAAAGTTACAGTTTTCAAAAAAGTGAAAGGCCCAAAAACAAAAACAGGTAAAAAGCTGATTGAAGCCCCCGATGTCTTACAGGAAAAACCAATAAAAAAGTCAGCAGTTGATGCTGCAGAATCTTCAGGCGCAAAAGAACATCCGCAGGCAGGCAGGGTTAAAGAAGATATAGAAGCAAAAGAAGATGTCTTGAAAGAGCAGGCAAAGCATGGCGTCAGGCCGGAAGCAGAAAGCCAGGAAGAAGATTCGCTTAAACCCCTGCAGATCAAATTACCCGTTTCTGTTAAAAATTTAGCCGATAAGATCTCTGTATCCCCGCAAGCCCTGATAAAAGAGCTTATGGGTATGAATATATTCGCGAACATAAATCAGTTTATAGGAGAAGAAGACGCGCAGGCTGTCGGCAAAAAATTCGGTTATCGTATCGAAAGGCCGCTTACCCTTGAAGAAGAGGTAATGGCTTCTCATAAAGATCTGGAACACGATAAGGGCAACCTTATCATGCGCCCGCCTGTAGTCACGTTTATGGGGCATGTTGACCATGGCAAGACTTCTTTGCTTGATTATATAAGAAAAACAAAGGTTACTGATTCAGAGACAGGAGGCATAACCCAGCACATAGGTGCTTATGAGGTTGTGCTGGATAAAGGTAGTATAAGCTTTCTTGATACCCCGGGGCACGCGGCATTTACTGCTATGAGGGCCAGAGGAGCCAATGCCACTGATATAGTTGTCCTTGTTGTGGCTGCTGATGACGGGCTTATGCCTCAGACTATTGAGGCAATAGACCATTCAAGGGCTGCCGGAGCGAAGATTATAGTTGCTATAAACAAAATAGACAAGCCAAACGTAGATGCGGAAAGGGTTAAAAAGCAGCTTGCTGAAATCGACCTTTTACCTGAAGACTGGGGTGGTAAGACTATTACAGTAAATGTATCAGCCATAACAGGCCAAGGGGTGGATGGTCTCCTTGACATGATCCTGCTTGAAGCAGAGATGCTTGAGCTTAAAGCTAATCCAAATAAGCCTGCTAAAGGTGTTGTAGTGGAGGCAAAGATATCAAAAGGAGGAGGGCCTATTGCTACTGTGCTTGTTCAGAATGGCACACTTAGACAGGGTGATGTTGTAGTAGCCGGGGCTTATTTTGGAAAGATCAGGGCCATATTAGATGATAAAATACATCGCATAAAAGAGGCCTTGCCATCAAAACCTGCTGAGATATTGGGTTTAAGCGGTGTGCCGCAGGCAGGAGACACTTTTATGGTTGTCTCTGATGAAAAACAGGCAAAACAGATATGCGAAACACGTCAGCAGAAGCTTAAAGAACAGAAAATTTCTGTTGTGCAGAGGGTTACTCTTGAAGATTTATACTCCCAGATACAGAAAGGCAAGTTAAAAGAGCTTAAAATTATACTTAAAGCAGACGTAAGGGGTTCTTTGGAGGCAATAGCTGATTCCCTGATTAAACTTGGAACAAAGAACATGGGCCTTAATATAATACATAAAGGCGTAGGGGATATAAATGATTCTGATATTTTGTTGGCAGTAGCCTCTAATGCCATTGTTATAGGTTTTCATGTAAGAAAAACCCCTGAGGCAGAACAGGCAGGCAAGCTGGAGCATGTCGATATAAGGATTTATAATATTATATATGAGGCAATCTCTGATATCAAGGCAGCCATGGAAGGCCTGCTTGAGCCGGATATAAAAGAGGTATTTACAGCAAGGATACTTATAACGCAGGTATTGAAACTTTCAAAAGCAGGTATTATAGCAGGTTCTGTTGTCCAGAAAGGCAAGGCCTCAAGAAATTCCAACTGTCGTCTTATAAGGGATAATGAAATAGTACATAAGGGCAGGATTGCATCGTTAAAGCGTTTTAAGGAAGATGTCAAGGAAGTGGCGGAGGGCTTTGAGTGCGGGGTAAAGCTGGAAAATTTTAACAGTATAAAAAGCGGCGATATTATAGAGTGTTTTGAGATAGAAAAGACAGCAAGAAGATTATGAGAAAACGTTTACTAAGCGGAATGAGGCCCACCGGCCCGATACATTTAGGTCACCTTCTCGGGGCATTAACTAACTGGAAGATTTTACAGCAGGACTACGACTGCTATTATATGATAGCGGACTGGCATGCCCTGATGAGTGAATATGAAGACCCGTCTAAAATGCACCTATCTGGTATTGAGATGACTGCTGACTGGCTTGCTTTTGGCATAGACCCCAAAGGCTCAACCATATTTGTACAGTCGCATGTGAAAGAGCATCTTGAGCTTTTTATGATATTCTCTAACATTGTCCCGCTTCCATGGCTTGAGAGGTGTCCGACATATAAAGAACAATTAAGGGAGATAAAGGGCAGAGACCTTACGACATATGGTTTTCTTGGTTACCCGGTTTTGCAGGCAGCTGACATATTGGTTTATATGGCGTCAGTTGTGCCTATAGGCATAGACCAGATGTCCCATCTTGAACTTACAAGAGAAACGGCCAGGCGTTTTAATAATATGTATGAAGAGATCTTCCCTGAGCCCGAGGCATTGCTTGCCCAAGTACCAAAGCTCCTGGGGACAGATAACAGGAAAATGAGCAAGAGCTACAATAATTTTATCGCTCTTGGCGATTCAGATGATTCTATAACAAAAAAGATAAGCGCGATGATCACAGACCCCAAGAGAATAAAACTTTCGGATAAGGGGCACCCTGATATATGCAATGTGTTCAGTTATTACAAATTTTTCGCGGATGATATACAGCCCAGCGTAAAAGACTGGTGTGAGAATGCTGAGCTAGGGTGCACCGCGTGTAAAAAAAGGCTTTCAGAGATAGTGATTGAGTATATAAAACCATATAGGCAAAAACGAAACAATGTTTTGCAGGATAAGGGTTATATAGAAAGCGTTTTAATTGAAGGTGCCAAGAAGGCCTCAGAGACGGCACACGAGACGCTTTTGAAAGTATATAAGGCAATGAAAATTACATGACGTATAAAGTAAAACTTGAGATATTTGAAGGCCCGCTAGATCTTTTATTTTACCTGATTAAAAAAGATGAGCTGAATATAAATGATATACCCATATCTAGCGTAACAGAACAATACCTGCAGTATCTTGAACTCATGAAGATGCTGGATCTCGATATAGCGGGTGAATTCCTGGTAATGGCAGCTACACTTATGCATATAAAAAGTAAGATGCTTCTTCCCCCTGATGAAACAGAGGCTGAAAAGGCGGAAGAAGACCCTAGAGCTGAACTTATAAGAAAGCTGTTAGAGTACAGAAGATTTAAAGATGCGGCCCAAGCTCTTAAAGAAAGAGAGCTTAACCAAAAAGATGTGTTTCACGGGCCGGGGATAAAAGATCTTATAGAGGATGCCCCTGACGAAGATAATCTTTATTTTGAGGCCAGTATCTTTGATCTTCTTTCGGCTTTTTCCAAGGTATTAAAAGAGATACCAAGGGACAATTTTTATGAGATTGTAAAAGATGAGGTGACCGTATCAGAAAAGATACACGAGATATTCCATATACTTGTAAAAAGCCCTGTAATATATTTTCTCGATCTTTTCAAAACGACAAAAACAAAACTGCATATAATAGCGACATTCCTGGCTCTTCTTGAGCTTATAAGGATGAAAGAGGTTGTAATAAAGCAGGATAAGATATTCGGCGATATACAGATAGTGAGAAATTCGCAGAGAATAACACCACCAAAAATCGAAGAGGAAGAAGATGCAGGAAGAAAAAACTCAGGCTCAGCAGCAACAGGCGTCCCAGCAGGCAATTAGCGGCAACGAAGAAACGCAGAAAGCGGAACATGAAAACCCAGCCCCTGATGAAGACGCTCTTAAAAAGATTATAGAAGCCCTTATATTCGCGAGTGATAAACCTATCGCCATAAAACAGATAAAGGATATTATCGGCGATATGGACACCCGCCTGATAAGAAAGCTTATAAATGACCTGAAAGAGGAATTTGCCAAAGACCAGAGAAGTTTCAATATAAGTGAGGTCGCGGGGGGATTTCAGTTTTCAACAGACCCCGCATATTCACGGTGGCTTAAAAAATTATATAAGATAAAACAAAGCGATTATCTTACAGGCCCCAGCCTTGAGACAATTGCCATCATAGCATACAGGCAGCCGGTGACAAAGGCTGATATAGAATTTATAAGAGGGGTAGCTGTGGACGGGGTAATAAGCAATCTTATGCAGAAAGGATTTATAAAAGTAGTCGGTAAAAAAGATGTTGTCGGAAAACCGTATCTTTATGGTACTACAGCTCTTTTCTTGCAGTATTTCGGGCTTAATGCGATAGAAGATCTTCCCGCGCTTTCGGATTTCAGGGAAGCCGACCTCGAATTTAATAAACCACAGGAAACAGATAATGTTAAACAGGAAAACGAGCTGCCCTAGCGGATATAGGAGATAAAGAAGATGAAGAGATTAAAGATATTACGAAATAAAATCGACGGTATTGATACAGCTATGTTGGAACTTTTAAATAAACGCGCTTCTTTGACATTGTCTATAGGCCAGATTAAGGCAAAAAGCTCTAAGCCCGTGTTCTCTCCTGTAAGAGAGTCCGACATATATAGCAAGCTCTTAAAATCAAATAAGGGCCCTATGAAGAAAGAGTCTGTAAAAGCCATATATTCTGAAATAATGTCAGCTTCATTAGCCCTGCAGGATAGATTAAAGATAGCATTTCTTGGGCCAAAGGCTACTTTCACCCACATAGCTGCGCTTAAGAAATTCGGCAAATCTCTGGATTATATTGAATGTGCCAGCATAGCCGATGTATTTACAGAGGTGGAGAGACAAAGAGCCAACTATGGTGTAGTGCCTATTGAAAACTCTACCGAAGGCGCTGTGAATCATACCCTTGATATGTTTGTGGATTCCGAGCTTAAGATATGCTCTGAGGTGTATCTTCCTATAGAACATAATCTGTTGGTAAAGGGCAATACCGGCAGGGCGATTAAAAATGTATATTCCCGATATGAGGTTTTTGCTCAATGCAGGATATGGCTTGAGAAAAATTTTCCATGCGCAAAACTTATCTCCTGCGCAAGCACCACAGAGGCGGCTATGGCCGTAGCCAACGGGAAGGCAGACTCTGCGATAGCCAGCGGCCTGGCCGCGGAAACCTATCGCTTAAACATAAAAGCCCGGTCGATAGAGGATTCCGCCCATAACATAACACGTTTCCTTGTTATAGGAAAACAGGATATACGGCGTACCGGAAACGATAAGACCTCAATCCTTTTTTCAATGAATGATAAGGCAGGGGCCTTGCACGATGTCTTGAGCCCCTTTAAAAAGAACAGGGTAAATCTTACAAAGATTGAATCAAGGCCTTCAAAGAAACGGGCATGGAAATATTATTTTTTTGTGGATATGCAGGGCCATTTAACGGATAAAAAGATAGCCGATTCTATAAAACAGCTGCGAAGATACACTAGTTTCTTAAAGATACTGGGTTCTTATCCCACGGCTCGTTAGAGAGCGATAGCGATGAAGATAGAAATATGTAAAAATATAAGAGAGTTAAAACCCTATGAGCCCGGAAAGCCCATGGAAGAATTAGAGCGCGAACTAAACATACCGTTAAAGGATATAGTGAAGCTTGCCTCAAACGAAAACCCCTTTGGGCCTTCTCCTAAGGCAATTCAGGCAATACGCCATTCGGCAGACAGGGTTAACCGATATCCTGACGGGGGGTGTTTTTATCTTAAGAAAAAATTGAGTCTGAAACTTGGTATAAACAGCGGCAGCTTGATAATAGGCAATGGTTCTGATGAGATAATAGACATAGTTGTAAAAGCATTTGCCGATAAGAATGATGAAGTGGTTGTTTCAGAGCCCGCTTTTCTCGAGTACAAGATAATCTCAATGACAAAGGGTTGTAAGATAAAAACAATACCTATGAAGCGGTATTTCAAATCAGGTATCTTATCCGGCTTCGGATATGATATAGATAAAATTATCAGCTCCGTTAGCAAGCGTACAAAAATAATATTTCTGGGACATCCAGATAATCCTACAGGCGCGTATTTAGGCCGGCAGGCCCTGAAGGATCTTATCAAAAGATGCCCGGAAAACGTGATAATAGTAATAGATGAAGCCTATAGGGAGCTTGTAGATAAGGCAGATTACATAGATACGATAAAATATAAAAATAGAAAAAATGTGATTATCCTAAGGACATTTTCAAAGGCATATGGCCTTGCGGGTTTAAGGGTAGGATATGCTATTGCCAATAAAGATCTTATACAGTGGATGGAAAGAGTGAGGCAGCCATTTAATGTCAATATAACAGCCCAGAAGGCAGCAGAGGCCGCGCTGGATGATATAGCATTTATCGATAAGGTTAAAAAGCTTACCAAAAAAGGTAAAAGGTTTATTGCGGAAAACCTCAAGAAAATAGGTTTCGACGTAATCCAATCCCCGGCCAATTTTATATTGTTTAGTTTTAATGGTAAAAAAGGTACGGATCTATTTTTAAGCTTGCTGCCTCTAGGCATTATCGTAAGGGATATGAAGCCTTATGGCCTGAATAATTGGGCAAGGGTAAGTGTCGGGACAATGGAGCAGAATAGAAAGTTTATAGAGGCCCTTAAGAGGAGTAAAATTAAATGATAATAGTGCTTAAGAAAAATGCTACTGAAAAACAGATAAAGCATGTTGTAGAACGCCTTAAAGAACTAGGCCTGAAGTCCATGATCTCAAGGGGTATTGAAAGGGCCATAATCGGGGCTATAGGAGATGAAGATATACTCAGATCCCAGCCTTTGGGCGTTTTCCCCGGCGTTGAAAAGGTTATGGCTGTAATGGCGCCTTATAAGCTTGTTTCCCGTGAGTTTAAAAATGAGAATACGGTTGTCAGTGTCAGTGGGGTGGAAATAGGCTCTGATAAACTTGTTGTTATGGCAGGGCCTTGTTCTGTAGAAAACTATGATATGCTTTTTAAGATAGCAAAGTCAGTAAAGGCATCAGGCGCTAACATGTTAAGAGGCGGGGCCTTTAAACCCAGGACATCTCCTTATGCCTTTCAGGGGCTGGGAGAGGAAGGGCTGAAATATTTACAGCAGGCAGGCAAAGCAACGGGCCTGCCGGTTGTAACAGAAGTAATGGATATAAGAGATATAGGTATTGTCGAACGCTATGCGGATATGATACAGATTGGCGCGAGGAATATGCAGAATTTTAACCTGCTTAAAGAAGTCGGCCTTTCAAGAAAACCAGTACTTCTTAAGAGGGGCATGATGTCTACTATAAAGGAATGGCTTATGTCAGCAGAGTATATACTCGCAAACGGCAATTTTAATGTTGTATTATGCGAAAGAGGTATAAGGACATTTGAGGATGCTACGAGATTTACAATGGATATAAGCGCCATACCGGTTGTAAAAAGATTAAGTCATCTTCCGATTATAGCAGACCCAAGCCATGCTACAGGTAAATGGGGGCTCGTAACCCCTGTTGCCAGGGCAGCTATCGCGGGGGGCTGCGATGGCCTTATGATCGAAGTACATACTAATCCTGAGCATGCTTTTTCAGATGGCGAGCAATCGATGCTGCCAATAAAGTTTAAAGCAATGATGAAAGAATTAAAACCTGTCGCAAGGGCAGTCGGACGGACGATATGATTATCTTCAAAAAAATAGCAATAGTTGGAGTAGGGCTTATAGGGGGTTCGATAGGGCTTGCTGTACGGACAAGAAGGCTATGCCCCAAGGTTGTAGGGATAGGAAGGCGGCAGGCGTCTTTAGATAAAGCCATGCGGAAAAGCGCTATAGATAAAGGTACTCTCAGCATGGAAGAAGGCATCAAGGATGCCGATCTTATCATAATTTCAACACCAGTTGATAAAGTGAAAGAAAAAATAATCCAGGCCTCAAAATATGCTAAAAAGTCAGCCATAATAATAGATGTAAACAGTACAAAGCAGGATATAGTCTATGCTGCCAACAGGTGCCTGCCCAAGGATATATATTTTGTTGGGACGCATCCTATGGCAGGTTCGGAAAGGTCAGGGATATTATCAAGCGAGGCAGAGCTCTTTAATGGTACTATATGTCTCGTTACTCCTGAGAAGGCTACAAACAAGCAGGCATTGGAAAAGATTGAAATTTTCTGGCAGAGCCTGGGGGCAAAAGTTGTATTGATGAGCGCAAAAGCGCATGATGCGATGGTTTCTAAGATAAGTCACCTCCCCCATTTATTGGCTTATGCTTTGTGTAATACTGTTTCAGAAAAAGAACTCGCGATCGCGGGAAGCGGTTTTCGGGATACTACCAGAATAGCAAAAAGCAACCCTGACATGTGGGAAGAGATATTTATACAGAATAAAAAAAGCTTGTTGAAGGCAATCAGGCTTTTCCAGCGGAATCTTCGCTTGCTCGAAACCGATATTTTACATGGTAAAAGGTCTGCTTTAGCCCTAAAGCTTAAGCGGGCAATGAAAAAGAGAGAGGCCCTTGGCTGATATTATTGCTATTGACGGACCCGCGGGATCTGGTAAGAGTACTGTCGCTAAGCTGCTTGCCAAGAAAATAGGGTATGCTTATATAGATACGGGCGCTATGTATAGAGCCCTCACCCTTAAGGCGTTAAGGGAGGCAGTGGATCTTAATGACGAGGAAAAGTTATCAAAACTCTTTAACAGCACAGAGCTTGACATAATTTCAGATAAGACAGCTGATATAGCGGTAATGCTTGATGGTGAAAATGTCGCCTCCCTTATACGCACACCCGAGCTTACAGAGAAAGTAGCTTACATAGCCAGGGTCGCGGCTGTAAGAGAGAAAATGAAGGATATGCAGCGTAAGATAGGCGCACGCGGGGAGTCTGTTTTTGAGGGAAGGGATATCGGGACAGCTATTTTCCCTGACGCAAAATATAAATTCTACGTGGATGCTGATTTCGATGAAAGATCCCGCAGGAGGCATAAAGAGTTGATTGAAAAAGGAATTGACATATCGCTTGATGAGGTAAGCAGGGACCTCCAGGCGCGTGACCATAAGGATATGACGCGTAAAATAGGCCCTCTTAAAATAGCTGATGATGCAACGCGTATTGATACAACCAATATGGCAATAGATGAGGCAGTGGATAAGATCGCAGGGTATATCAACCATTGAAACAGACAACACCTAAGATAATAAAGGCCAAACACATCGGTTTCTGCTTCGGGGTTAAAAGGGCAATTGCCGCTGCGGAAGGCTTGCTTGGGGAGCATAAGAAAACGTGTTCGTTGGGCCCGATTATACACAACCCTTTTGTCGTGGAGATGTTATCTGAAAAAGGACTTAAGGTAATATCTGATATAAAGGATGCAAAAGGCGCTTGCCTGGTTATCAGGTCTCATGGCATACCGCCTGCATTAAAGAAAAAGGCACAGGAATATTGCACTGAGATACTTGATGCTACATGCCCTTTTGTAAGCCGTTCGCATAAAATAGTATCCAAACTGCGAAAAGAAGGCTACCTTATTGCCATAGCAGGTGAAAGGCGGCATCCCGAGGTGCAGGCATTGATTGAGATGGCAGGGCCTGGGACATTGGTCTTGACAAAAAAGTCAGATATAAGAAAAATAAGGCCAAGGAAGGTCAAACTGGCCTTAATCGCGCAGACAACCATCTCGCGCGACATTTTTGTAGAGATAGCCGAGGCTTTATTGAGGTTGGATTATCCTGAGTGCAGGATATTCGACACTATTTGTAATGATGTAGTCGGTCGCCAGAAGGAGGCAAAGGCCCTTGCAGGGCGAACAGGCGTTGTGTGTGTTGTTGGTGGTAAAAACAGTGCCAACACTAAACATCTCGCCGAGATATGCAGAAAAGTCGGCGCGTTGACATATCACATCGAATCAGCAGACGAGTTAAGCCCCGCATGGTTTAAGAAAGCCCTTTCTATAGGTGTAGTAAGCGGCGCTTCGACTCCGGGCGAGATAGTTGAAAAAGTAGTGGAAAAAATAAAAAATATAATCTTATAAGGAGGAACGTGTAAAATGCTGGAAAATAATATCGAAGAGATAAAAGGTGGAGATATGGCAAAAGATACTGCAGAGGAGGCCTTGGCAGCTGACAGTAAAGGTTCTTTTGAAGAGGCATATTATGAAAGTGTCAAGAGCCTGAAGGAAGGTGAGATAATAAAGGGCAGGATAATAGCTATAAGCAAAAGAGACGTGGTCATCGATATAGGGTATAAGTCAGAAGGCCTTATACCGCTTTTCGAATTTGGGCCGAATGCCGATATAAAAGTAGGGGATGAAGTAGATGTCCTGCTGGAGGCTATCGAAGATGAAAACGGCATGGTTGTACTTTCTAAAAATAAAGCTGAAAAGATAGCGGGTTGGGAAAATATTATAAATAACTACAATGAAGGAGATGTGATAAAAGGAAAGGCTATGAGAAAGGTAAAGGGCGGGATGATGGTGGATATCGGTGTCGAGGCATTTCTCCCGGCAAGCCAATCTACCTTTAAAGGGCCTATAGAATTAAACAGCCTGCTGGGGAAAGAGGTTGATTATAAGATAATAAAGATAAACAAGCCGCGCAAGAATGTAGTGGTTTCAAGGAAAGAGGTGATAGCCCAGGAAAAGGCTGAGCAAAAACAAAAAGTCCTTGGAGAGCTTGAAAAGGGCCAGATTAGAAAAGGCGTTGTTAAGAACATAACAGACTTCGGGGCATTTGTTAATCTTGGCGGCATAGATGGGCTTTTACACATCACAGATATGAGCTGGGGCAGGATAAGCCATCCTTCTGAGGTTTTGGCAGTAGGGGATGAGGTCGAGGTTATGATCCTTGATTTTGACAAGGAAAACCTTAAGGTTTCTCTAGGGCTAAAGCAGAAGACACCCAATCCGTGGAAAGATGTTGGCGATAAATATCCTGTTGGCTCGAAGGTCAAAGGTAAGGTAGTAAACCTGGTCCCTTATGGGGCTTTTGTAGAGCTTGAAAAGGGTGTCGAGGGATTGATACATATATCAGAGATATCATGGACAAAGAGGATTAATCACCCATCAGATGTAGTGGCTATAGGGGATATGGTTGAAGCAGTTGTCCTCTCGGCAGATATAGG
>Ga0268277_1000628_pt1 | contig 27386 bp, 26 predicted proteins | sample saktaG_5_FD_190132 | JGI IMG/M metagenome (GOLD analysis project Ga0268277, IMG submission 190132) | Saline water microbial communities from Sakinaw Lake, British Columbia, Canada - sak_2010_1_5_50m | ecosystem: Environmental > Aquatic > Non-marine Saline and Alkaline > Saline ...
AAAGAAACTATCGTTTTCTCAGGAGGGTCGGTTGATATTTCAGACAATATTAGAAAGGGTACAGTCGTTTCATTAAAAATAGAGGCTCCACAAGAAAAAGATACAGCTCTTGTAAACAAAGATAGCTCTACTCCAACAAGAGCAAATAGCAGCCCAGCTGACAATATCCCTGCTGAAGACTTTGAAAATTTAAAACTGTCCTTAAGACAAAATAAAATATTGTTTTTAGTCCTTGAACTAGAAGAAACAGGACCATCCAAGATAGCAAAAGAGTTAGGATTTAGTCTTTCAACTTCATACAGAGAGTTAATATTCTTAGAAAAGAAAAAATTTCTAATGCTAACCAATACTGGAAAAAGAAAATTATCACAAAAAGGTAAAAAATACCTTGAATATTATTCCAATAATTTTTAAGATTAACATGTAATGGCAGAATTAAATGGAATCTGGGAAAAAATATTAGAAGACATTAGAGCAAGTATTAATATTCCAACCTATAAAACTTGGTTTGTGCCGATAGAGCCTGTGTCCCTTGAAGATAACTGTTTAAACATTTCAGTTAGTAGTTCTTTCGCAAAGGAGTGGTTGGGGTCAAGATACTTAAAATTAATTACCCATTCAACTCAGAAAATAATAAATCCGTCCTGTAAAATTAAGATAACTATAGATGAAAGTATTTCCAGCAAGGTTCTAGATAATATAAATCCTGCCAGTTTGCCAACAGATTTAAAATCCACTAAAAGTGCGCAGCCCCTTGTTTTTAACTTAAAATATACTTTTGACAACTTTGTTATCGGAAGTGGGAACAGATTCTCACATGCAGCAGCCCTTGCTATCAGTGAAAATCCCGGCAACGTCTATAATCCCTTATTTATATACGGTGGTGTGGGGTTAGGAAAAACTCATCTTCTACACGCTATCGGCCAATATGTAGAAGAGATTCATCCTAATTTATCTGTAAAATATGTATCAGCAGAAAATTTTCTAAATGACTTCATAAATGCACTGCGTTTTAAAAACGTCCAGTCTTTTAAGAAAAGTTATAGAAATATTGATGTTCTTCTGGTTGATGATATACAATTTTTAGAAGAAAAAGAAGCAAGCCAGGAAGAGTTCTTTCATACTTTTAATACTCTTCATAACATTAATAAGCAAATCGTGCTTTCTAGCGACAGATCGCCTAAAGACATTGCAACACTTGAAGACAGGTTAAGATCGCGGTTTGAATGGGGCCTGGTAACAGATATTCAGCCGCCAGATTTGGAAACAAGAATTGCAATACTTAAGAAATACTGTGAAAGAGAAAAGCTTTCTGTTTCTGATGACATACTTAGTTATATAGCTGAGAGAATTACTTCAAATATAAGAGAGCTCGAAGGTTCTCTTACGAGGGTTGTTGCTTTCTCTTCATTAACATCATCAAAACCAGATCTTCCACTGGCAAAAAGTGTTCTAAAGGATTTTCTACCCGAAGATAAAGATCATAAAATAAACATACAAAAAATTATTAAAGAGGTGTCTAAATATTTCTCCATTCCAATACGTATTATCACAAGCGGGAAAAGAAGTCACCTAATATCTCATGCCAGACATATTGGTATGTTCCTGTCCCGAGAGCTTACAAGCAGTTCTTTACCCAAGATCGGTAAATCATTTGGAAACAGGGATCATGCAACAGTAATTTACGCGGTATCAAAAATATCTAACCTTATTTCAAAAGACAGGGAAGTATATAAACAAGTTCAGGAAATTACTAACAACATAAAGTCTTCTTCTTAAACATTTTTTTTTGCTGGTTTAAAAACTGGTTTTTATCTTAGCAATAGCGTAGTTTGGGTTCTGTTAAAAATCTGTTAATTACTCGGTATAATTATCCACATTTTTCCTGCTAAATTGTTTAAAGTTTATTTTTTTTAAACTATTGTTAATAAGTGCCAAGTATTACACAGGTGTTAACTCTTTTCTTAACACCGTTTTTTCTGTAAAATGTAGTTCTATAACCATTCTTTTTATTTTATTAACATTTTCAACAAACACTATAGTTATTATTAAGTATTTAAATTATATAATTAATATAATAGAATAATTGTTAATAATTATTTATATTATTTATTTTATTGAAAGGGATAGATATGAAGATTAAAACAACAAGAGATGCATTACTAAATAAAATTTTATTTGTAAGTAGAGCTGTTACACCTAAAATAACTACCTACGTGTTAAGCGGGATAATGTTAGAGGCGGATGATAATCTAAATATACACAGTACTGATTTAGAAACCAGTATTAAAACATTCGTTAAAGCAAAGGTATTAGAAAAAGGAAAAGTGATTATACCTTCTAAAATATTAGTCAACGTATTAAAAAGTTTCCCAGAAGCAAAAATTGAACTGGAGCATTTGAGTGCTACGAATGAATTAAAAGTAACATGCCAAGAGGCAAATTTTACATTAAACACTCTCTCTCTGGAAGAATACCCACAGTTTCCAACAATAAAAAAACAGAACTTTTTTAAGATAGAATTAAAAGATTTTAAATATCTCATATCAAAAGTGCAGAAAGCAAGCTCCACTGACGAGAGTAGAATTATTTTAACCGGAGTGCTTATTGAGGTCGGTGAAGGCAATATGAAGATGGTTGCAACAGATAGCTACAGACTTGCTATTGTAGAAAAAGAGACAAAATTTAAAGGCAAGTCTTTAAAAGTAGTTATTCCAGCAAGAGTGTTGGACAGTATATTAAAGAGCGACTATTTAGAAGGGGAGGTAGGGATAAACATAGAGGAGAACCAAGTTTGTTTTGAATTAAATGAAGAGAAAGAATTAAAAACCACCATAGTAACCCGACTATTATCCGGTAAGTTTCCCGATTATGAGAACCTCGTTCCTTCTGGTTTTAAACACAGTATAATAGTTGACAGAGAAAAAATAATTGAAGTAATTAGGAGGGTTTCTTCTATAGCGCAGGACAATATTCCTATAAAACTGGAAATAGGGGAAGGAAAAATAATTGTTTCAATGAATATAAGAGAAGTTGGAAGCGCGAGCGAAGATTTCAACGTAGCGTATGCTGAAGAAAAAATATCAATAGCTTTTAACCCTGATTTTTTAATTGATGGCATTGATGTTATAGGCGGGAAAAACATTATATTTTGTATTGTAGAACCATTAAAACCTGTTCTACTAAAACCCGAAAAGGATGACGGCCTTGTTTATTTGCTTATGCCCATAAGGATATCTTAATAGGTAGAAAAAAGACAAACTATTTAATTTTATTTGGTCATGACTAAAATTATTCAAAATAATATATGTATTATAGGTGCAGGAAGAGTTGGGACAACTGTTGCATATGTTTTAGCAAATAAGAATCTGCCTGATATTAAAATCTGCTCAGTTTCATCAAGGTCTAATAAATCTATTGAGAGGGCAAAGAAAATCCTTGGTACTTTAGGGAAAGACATATATTTTACACTGGACAACATAAGCGCTATAAAAAATTGCAACTGTATTTTAATCTGTACACCGGATGATGTTATTAGAAAAGTCAGTAATCAGATTTCTGATAAAGCCGGCGAAAATTTAAACTGTATGGTTGTAGTGCACCTTAGCGGATCAAAATCTTTAAAAGTGTTGGAAAGTGTGGAGAGAAGGGGTATGTTGGCTGCATCCATACATCCAATGAAGTCTTTTGCCTCTATAGAAAATGCTATAAAAACAATTAAAGGAACTGTTTTTGGGGTAACTTATTCAAATAACCTGGCAAGAAAAAGGGCTGTTTATATTGTAAAAAAAATGGATGGAGCAGTAGTTGATGTTGATGATAACAAAAAGCCTCTTTACCACGCTGCAGCATGTGTAGCTTCAAACTATCTTGTAAGCCTTATAAACTATGCAGTTACGGTGCACAAAGGAATAGGAATAAAGCCCGAAGACTCTCTTAAAGGCTTGCTCGGCCTTATTAAAGGAACAATTGATAATATAGAAAAGATGGGAACGAAAAAATCTTTAACTGGACCAATTGCAAGAGGGGACATCGGCACCATAAGAGAGCATTTGGACAATTTTAATAAATATTTTAAAGGGAACGAATCCTTGTATAAAATAATGGGCATAGAAACCGCAAAAATTGCTTACGGGAATAAATGGATAAACAGAAATATGTTTGATGATTTAGTAAAGTTGTTGAAAGGATGACAGTATTTTATTAAAATCTTGAATTCTTAATATAACAACTTGCATAAACCATATAAACTATTTGACTTATGAAAGTAGTAAGAAAAGTAAATGAAATGAGCAAGATTTCAAGCTCTTTAATAACAAAAGGGTTTGTATTAGGACTTGTTCCTACAATGGGATATCTTCATGAGGGGCATTTAAGTTTAGTAAGATTGGCTAAATCCCAGTGCCAGAAATTAATTATGAGTATTTTTGTAAATCCCATACAATTTGGGCCAAGGGAAGATTTTAAAAAGTACCCAAGGGATTTTGAGGGAGATTGCAATCAAGCAATAAAAGAAGGAGTAGATTATATTTTTTTACCTACAGATGAAGAAATGTATGGAACTGATTACAGGACTATTGTTGAAGTCAGCAAACTTAGCAGCATAATGTGTGGAAGAACAAGACCAGGCCATTTTAAGGGTGTGTGTACGGTAGTTTTAAAATTATTTAATATAGTAAAACCTAATAGAGCATATTTTGGCCAAAAGGATTACCAACAGGTTGTTGTAATTAAAAAAATGGCAGGGGATTTAAATCTTCCAGTAGATATTGTAAGCTGTCCTATTGTCCGGGAGAAAGACGGACTTGCGCTAAGTTCGCGAAACAAGTATCTATCTACTGAAGAGCGGAAGAGCGCAGCAGAATTATACAGGCAGCTGAATTTGGCATCTGAAATGATAGGTAAGGGTGAGAGAGATTTAGGTAAAATAGAAAAAATTATTAACGGGAACTTAAAAAAGGTAAAACACATAAAAAAAGTTGACTATTTTAATTTAAGAGATCCTGTTTCTTTAAAAGAGATGAAATACGCTGGAAGCTCAGGGCAGAAAATTCTTGCAGCAACAGCAGTGTGGATTGGGGGGACCCGTCTGATTGATAATATAATAATAAAAATATAGTAATAGGTATAAAAAGATTCTAAATTTACTGGAAGCAGCCAAACATAAACGGCAGCAGAAAAGAAATTAATTTTATAAAATAACCGCAGTAAGATTAAGTAGGCAATTTGTAACGAATTAGTAATTAAGGAGAAAGGGCAGATTAAGTGAAAATTATTATTTTAAAGAGCAAGATACATAGAGCAGTTATTACAAACACTGATGTTAACTATGTGGGCAGCATAACTATTGACAGCGAACTATTGGAGCATGCAAACATTAGACCTTTCGAGAAGGTTTTAGTTGCAAGTATTGATAGCGGAGAAAGACTCGAAACCTATGTTATAGAAGGTAAACGAGGGAGCAGGGAAGTTTGCTTAAATGGTGCAGCTGCAAAAAAAATCTCAAAAGGGGATAAAGTTATTATAATGTCATTCGCTATTGTTGATGAGAAAGAAGCAGCAAGACTTAGCCCAATTATAGTAAGAGTAAATAATAAAAATGGAATAGTAAGCGAAAAAGATTATGCAGATAAAGATGACCAATGCTAACAAGGAAGATACCAGTAGTGCACAAAAATATAAAATTAAGCTAAATAAGCCCAAACTGCCTTTACTAATACTGATTATTATATTAGTTCTTACATTTTTTATTCAATCCTGCCAGAGAGATAGCGGCGCAAAAGAAATAATGACCCGTAATGATTATGAGAATAATGATATTAATTCTAAATATCTTAAGGACGTAGATGAATCCCTGTACCTTTTAGATTATGAAAAAATAAAGATTGAGAGTACAAGTTCAATAGATGTTAAAATATCAAATTGCAGCCTATACTTAGATTTTTATGGAGATATGATAATGCTGGGAGAGGTTAAAAATAATTCTTATGTTAATAAAACAGATATTAATATAACATTTGATTTTTACAACAAACATGGAGAAAAAATAATATCTGAATCGGTTGCTTCGTATGCTGATTATCTTGGTGGTGGGAAGAAGCTGCCATTCTGTTTTCACTTAAAGGAAAGGGAGAAGTATATTGATATTTGTAAGGTAAAAATAGGGGTAAATTATAAGAATTATTTTGAAAGGTTTATTGGGAACCCTGTAGTTAAAAATGAAAGTTTTTATTACGATGATAATATTTTAGTTATCATGGGAAATGTAATTAATCTTGGGAGAAATAACGTAGAGGAGTTAAAATTGTTAGCTACTTTTTATAATAAAAAAGATCAGGTTGTTTTTATTAAGCAGTGTTATCTTTCAAAGGAGGAGCTTGGCTCTTTAGAGGAACAGGAATTTATTCTTAATGTTTTACTTGACGGGTGTTTGCCTTCTTTTACTCATTACGAGATGGAAATATTTTTTAAAGATTCATTGATAGTACAGGCATAGATATTTAAATGAAGAACGTACAACTAGTGTTTATTAATTTAGTATCTGGTTTCATAACCAGTCTTTATGTTTGAAGTAAACAAGCATGCCGACTGAAATCACAAACATGCCTGCCATTATTATAATAAAGGCAAAAGGTGCGTTTCCTATAGGTAAACTTACATTCATGCCATAAATTCCCGAGATGAGTGTTAAGGGAAGTATTACTACAGAAAAGATAGTAAGGATTCGCATTATATCGTTTATTTTACTGGAGAGTAAGGATTCATGAGCATCATGGACGCCTTCAATAAGTTCTTTGTAATTTTCAAGAGTATCCCAGATTTTTTCAACATGATCTACAAGGTCGCTAAAATATACTTCTAGTTCATCAATTAGGAATTCCATATCTTTTATTTCCAGGGTTTTAAGAATTTTTCTTTGAGGGAAAATGATATTTCTAAATGTGAGAATATTTGTTCTGATAAAAAGTATATCCCTAACATTTTTATTACTTACTTTTTTGAATATGGCATTTTCAATATTTTGGATGTTTCTGTAAATTTTATTCAGGATAGGGAAATCATAATCAATGAGGGAATCAATGACTTTATGAAGCAGATAACCGGATCCTTTTGTAAGTATTTCATGATTTTCGGTAACTCTGCTATAAGTGTCTTGGATTGGTTTGCACAAACCATGATGAACTGTTACTAGGAAATTTTTGCCTATAAAAATGTTTACAGTAAAAGGACTGAGCCTTCTTGTTTCTTTTATAAAAAGCGGTATGTGCATAACTAAAAAGAAATAATCATCGTATTCATCCAATTTCGGTCTCTCTATTATGCTCAAACAATCTTCTATATCTAAAGGGTGGAAATGAAAATTATTCAATAAGAACTGCATCCTGTCCCTGTTAGGATTCTCTATATCAAGCCATATAAGGTAATCATTATTATTAATATAGGGGGAAATATCTGAAAGCTTAAGGTCTTTCAGCAGCTTTTTCTGTTTTCTATCAAGCATTAGAAGTTTCATTTAAGCTAACCCCTTATATCAAAAATTTATGATTAGTGTTTTTTTTATAGTATAAATAAAAGTTTAATATTATGTACAATTATTTAATTATACTATAAAAAAAATATATACAATATTTTAATATATTTTTTAAAAAATCTATAGCATGGGAGCAACTATTTTTTATCTATGCTGATTTTTTTAACCCTGACAGCACAAACTTTAAATTCTGGAATCTTTGCTTTTGGGTCTAGGGCAGGATTTGTGAGTTTATTTGCAGGAGCATCCGCATAATGGAATGGTACAAATATTACTCCTTTTTTAATTTTAGAATTTACAAGAGCACTGACTTTAATTGATCCTCTTCTTGTTTTAAGAATAACTTTTTCATTGTTTTTAATATCTAAACTAGCAGCATCTTCTGTATTTATATGAGCCCTGGCTACGGGGGCAAGTTCATTTAGACCTTCAACTTTACCAGACATGGTTCTTGTATGAAAATGGTAGAGCTGTCTTCCTGTTGTTAAAATGAACGAGTAGTCTTTATCAGGTAATTCGGCAGGAGGACTATATTTTACAGGAACGAATCTTCCTTTGCCACCTTCTCTATGAAAAAATTCTTTATGTAGTATATTTGTTCCTGGGGATTGAATATATCTGCAGGGCCATTGAAGAGATGTTTTTTCTAACCTTTCGTAATTAATGCCTCCATATGTAGGAGTGGTTTCTGCTATTTCATCCATTATTTCTGATGGGGAATTGTAATTCATTGGATATCCGAGTGCAGCAGAGAGCATGCATATTATCTGCCAGTCTTCCTTAGCTTTGCCGGGAGGGTCTATTGCTTTCCTAACTCTTTGTATTCTTCTTTCAGTATTTGTAAAAGTTCCATTTTTTTCAGCAAAGCAGGCGCCTGGCAGAATCATATCGGCAAATTCACCTGTTTCTGTTATAAATATATCCTGTACGGCTAGGAACTCTAGATTCTTAAGTCCTTTGGCAACATGCTGGATATCAGGATCGCTGAGCATTGGGTTTTCACCCATAATATACAATGCTTTAAGTTTCCCAGAGACTGCATTATCAATCATTTCAGTTACTGTCAAGCCTTTTGCAGTAGGAAGTATTTTGCCCCATTTTTTTACAAATTTAGCTCTTGCCAGATAGTTATCTACTTTTTGATAATCACTGAATACGTTGGGGAGTGCGCCCATATCACATGCGCCTTGAACATTATTCTGACCTCTTAAAGGATTAACACCACTTCCCTCTTTTCCGATATTTCCTGTCATCATTGCTAAATTTGCAACAGAAGAGACATTATCTGTTCCACATGTATGCTGGGTGATGCCCATTGAATAAAAAATAGGAGCACTATTAGCAGACCCATAAATTTTTGCTGCTTTCTCTAGGTCCTTTTTATCAACCCCTGATATTCTTTCAACCTTACTTGGACTAAAAGAGGTGAAGGATTTTATAAATTTATCAAAGTCTTCGGTTCTATTTCCAATAAAATCTTCATTATGCAAATTATTTTTATAAATAATGTTCATAATCCCTAAAAGAACTGCTACATCTGTTCCGGGTTTCTGTTTGAGGTGGACAGCTGCATATTTGGATATAGGAATATTGCGGGGATCGATTACTATTAGTTTTAATCCGTATTTTTTAACGCACCTTATAATTTCATAGCCTATTATGGGATGAGTTTCAGTTGTGTTTGAACCGATAATAATTGCAGCATCGGCATATTTTATATCATCTATGGAATTGGTCATAGCTCCACTTCCGATGGTTGGTATTAGCCCAGTGATGGTTGATGCATGACACAGTCTTGCACAGTGATCAATATTATTTGTCTCTATAACAGCCCTTGCGAATTTTGACAGCAAGTAATTTTCTTCATTTGTGCATTTTGCGGAGCTAAGGATACCTATTGACTCAGGTCCATATTTTTGTTTTATCTTGTTTAATTTATTTGAGAAAATATCTATTGCCTTCTCCCAGCTTATCTTATTGAATTTACTGTTTTTCCCTTTTAGGAGTGGAGAGGTCAATCTTTTTGGACTGCTTACAAAATCCAGGCCAAATCTACCCTTAACACATAAATTGCCCTGGTTAACATCTTTGGCAATATCTGCTGAGGTATTTACAATTTTATTGTCCTTAACATGCAGGTATATCTGACAACCAACTCCACAATAAGGGCATGTTGTTTTAATTTTAGATACCTCCCATGGTCTTGCCTGGCCTGTATATGGTTTGGGCTGGAGGGCTCCTACAGGGCATGTGGAAATACAGTTTCCACAGAAAACACACCCGGAATTTTTTAAGGATTGATCAAATGCAGGAACTATCTCACAATCAAAACCTCTTTTAGCATAACCAATTGCGTTTGCTCCTATAAAATCATCACACATTCTTATGCATCTACCGCATAGAATACATTTCTCATTATCTCTTTGTATAAAAGGATTATCTTCGAGGACTTTTTTTTCATGAATTTTACCCTTGTATCGACTTTGTTTTATTCCATACATGTAAGCTAAATCCTGCAGTGTGCAATTGCCAGCAGATTCACAGGTCATACAATCAAGGGGGTGATCAGAAATTAGGAGCTCCAAATTTATTTTAACGAGATTTTTTATGTGCTTGGAATTTGTAGTTACTTTCATTCCTTCCCCAACTTTTGTAAGACAGGAAGGAACAGCCTCAGGCATTCCTTCTATTTCTACCAGACATAGCCTGCATGCCCCATGGGGCGCAAGTCTCTCATCATAACATAAATGGGGGATGAACAAATTATTTTCAAGGGCTACTTCCAATATAGTTTTATCCTGGTCTGCATTATAGTTTTTACCATTTATAGTAAATTGAACATTATTTTTTGTTAAAGTAGAATTAACGCTAGTTTTTGTAAGATTTTTATTTTTCATAGTTTGATGAAATTACTCTACATTGTCTATCGTTTATTAGTGCCTTATAATAGATTATTTTAAATGATTTTACAATATAATATTATAGGTGCTATTATCTAAACTATTGTGGCTAGCTGCAGAAGTAATTTTGGAATTTTAAATAGGTAAATAGAATGAAATTGATATTTGTATTATAATTAGTAAATATTTTAATTGCTGGGAAGTTTAATGATTTGTTTGCTGTCTGTTTGTATAATTTTAAATTTTTTTATAATGTCTAATGATTAGAAAAAGAAGTATTTTTAGGAGAATAAATAACCTGGCCGGGAAAGCTATAATTTTTACTTTGGCTGCTTTTCTAGTATTTACCTTTTCATGTCAGTTGTTTGAAGAACAGGCAGAGGAAGAAGCTCCGGTAGAAGAATTCGAAACTGTTACAGGAGAAAGTAAAGAAGAGCTTGTAGAAGATGCTGTAGCAATTTTAGAAATATCCATCTGGGAAAGCTTAGGGCCAAAAGAGAGGCTGGCTTTAATGGGAAGTATTGAAGATTTTTTAGCTGAGTATCCTCTTATTAATATAGAAGCCAGGCATTTTAGAAACCAGGAGGAATTGATGGATCAATTTGAAGCAGCCAGTTTGGCAGGGTCAGGTCCTGAGATTATACTGGTTGATTTTAATGGAGTATATGGACTGGCTCCTGAAAATGTTGTAAAGGAAATAACTGATGAAGTGGATTACTATGATATATTGGATGGGTTAGTTGAAATATCAGAATATAATGGCAGAAAATATATTATTCCATTTAGGGCTACTGATCCTCTAATGTTTTTTTATAATAAAAGTTTAATGGAGAATGTTCCAAATGACTTTGAGGAAGTAATAGAATATTGCAAAGAAAAGAACAATTTTGAAGAGCAAATTTATGGTTTTTTGCTAAATGTAAATGAACCTGATTGGGTGATACCCTTTATTGGCGGTTATTCTGACTGGATAGTAGACTACAATACAGACTCCATTACCCTGGACACAGAGGCTGCAAAAAAAACACTTGATTTTTTATATTATATTTATAATGAGGAAAAAGTTTTACCATATGGTCTTGGATATGAGGATATAAATACTTTATTTAAAAAAGGGAACGCTCATATGGTTATTAATGGATTATGGGCAATCGATGAGTATAAAGAAGAGGGTATAGATTTTGGAATATCAAAGATACCTAAAGTCTGGGGTGGCTACAAGTATCCAACCCCATTAACATCGGGGCTAGGTTTCATGATAAATACAAATTGTTATGGGAATAAATTAGAAGGTACCAAAAATTTTGTTGATTATATGCTACTCGAAAATGTTCAGGTAGAATGGACTTTTAATACCCAGACTTTGCCGATTTTAAAAAACATTGATGAAAATACATCAATAGAGAATGATGATTTTATTTTTAATGCCATGCAACAGGCGAAAATATGCAGGGGAGAACCAAATGAAGAGATAATCAGGGTGATAAGAGATGCGTTAAGAATTAATTTGGAAAATGTTATTAATGGTAATATTACTTCAGAAGAAGCAGTATTAAAAATCCAGGAGGATGCAATAAAGCTGAGAGCAGGAAGCATTACGGTAGAAGAATTAAAAGAAGAAGAACTAGAAGATTAAAATAAATTTGTATAGGGAAGAGGAGAACTTGTGAATAAATATGACATAGATGATAGAGGAACAAAATCTTTTTTTATAAGAGGTTTTATTATAGTAGCTATTGCACTATTCTTTTTTGTGATTGGTTCATTATTTTCAATCTGGTTGATTTCTGAAATAAATAATATACCGGTAACGATGCTTTTGGCAAGTACTGTAACAGGTCAGGAGGGGGAGATTCAGGAAGAGATTTTGGAAGAAGGCAAGGATAAGAAACCTTCTCAGGAGGAGGAGCCAATTAGGGAGAGCGAGCCAGCAGATGAAACTAATCCTCCAGAATTTGAAGAAAAACTGGATAGTGAAATATTAACTCTTGAGGGATTTGATAATGCTATAAGCAGAGTTGTAAAAGAGGTTGGTCCATCAGTTGTGAATATTAAAGTGGTTGTAAAGCAAGAAGGTGTTTATGGTCAGGAATTGTTAGCTGAAGGACTGGGATCAGGCGTGATATATAAAGAGGATGGTTATGTAGTTACAAACAATCATGTGGCAGGGAATGCAGAAGAACTTACAGTAACTTTATCTGATGGAACTGAATATCCAGCAGAGCTTATAGGTGCTGATGAAAATACTGATGTTGCAGTAATAAAGATTGATGCCCAGAACTTAACCCCTGCTCGTATTACTTCAATTGAGAATATAGAAGTGGGGGAGATTGCAATAGCGATAGGCAGCCCATTTGGATTAGAGCAAAGTGTAACAATGGGAGTAATAAGTGCATTGGGAAGAGACATAGCAATTTCATCTGATACACTGCCAATGGTAGATTTGATACAGACTGATGCTGCGATAAATCAAGGAAACAGTGGAGGACCTCTAGTTAATTCGGCAGGGCAGGTTATAGGGATTAATACTTTAATATTTTCTCCATCAGGTACGAATTTGGGTATTGGTTTTGCTATACCCAGCGATACTGCATTTAATATTGCAAATCAGATCATACAGCACGGGAGAGCAAGAATACCTTTTATGGGAATTGAAATGGGTCCAAATGAAACTGAGATAATAGGAGTTTACATACAAAGTGTTATGGAAGGATATCCTGCTGAGGGAGCAGGTGTAATCGAAGGAGACGTAGTTACTGAGATAGATGGGAAGGCAATTGAGACACCTTATCAGCTGCTTGCACAAATGCTGCGTCATAATGTTGGCGATGTAATTGAGCTAAGTATTTATAGGGATAGTGAATATTTAACACTTTCTTTAGAATTGGTAGAAACGCCAGTTACAAAAAAGTGATTAGTTTGTTAAAAAGAGGAAATCATTGGAAAAAGGCAAAAAAGAAAGAGAAATAGATGACAAGATATTAGTTAGAAAATCAAAAAATGGAGACAAGGCTGCCTTTGAGTTATTAGTAAAAAAATATTCAAGATATGTCTACACAAATGCTTATTTTATGCTAAGAAATATCCATGAAGCTGAAGATGCCAGCCAGGAAGTTTTTGTAAAAGTATACCTTTCAATAAAGAGTTTTAAGGGGCTTTCAAGTTTTAAAACCTGGATAAGAAAGTTAACTATTAATACATGTATTGACAAACTAAGGCTTAGGGCAAAAACTGTAGATAAAAAAATTAGCCTGGATGCATTGACTAATGACTATGAAATAGTTTTTACAAAATCAAGTTATAATCTGGAGAAAAGCTTTTTAACCCGAGAGACTGTTAAAGATGTATTGAATATCATTATGAATCTGGATGAGAATTATAGGATACCACTGATATTAAGGGATCTACAAGATTATAGCTATAGAGATATTGCAATCCTTACTAAAAAGCCAATTGGGACAGTAAAAACTAATATTCACAGGGCAAGAAAAATTGTAAAGGAAAAACTTAAATATAGCAGTTAATGAACTTACTTTTTAAATTGGTGCTGTAATCAAAAAAAAGTAGGGTGAAACAAAAAATTACTATTTATATCTAATATATTAAAAGAATGAATGAAGAAGGGAACAAGTAGAAGATAATAAAGGTGATGTAGTAAAAATGAAGGACATAAAAAAATGTTTAAAAATTGCAAAGGATATAGTTATTGAACCTGCTGATGATATAGAATCTAAAATTGTAAATAAAATATCAAATATTAGCAAATCAGATTCTAAATTGTTGGATAAGGAGTTCCTGGATTATGTTAAAAAAAGCAATTCAAGAATTTATTTACTTTGTGAGAAAATAAGAAATAATCCAGGTAAATTTACTGTTTTAGGATTAGTAGCATTAATTACTATAATTTTTACAACAATTATTGTAAAAGAGATTTTTGATAAAGAGATAAGCCACAAAAGAAATGTATACTTATCTTCTTCTAAAAATAATTCCAAGAACTAACAGGGATAATAAGATAATCCAGAACCAGGGATTTGATAGCAAGTCTCTTATGGGATGGTATGAGATATTGCCAAATAATGTATCCAGAGCAATTTGCAGCCAATCATATACTTTAACTGAAAGTTCCTTAATATTTTCTAAATTAAAAAGACTTTTAACTTGTTCCATTGTTAAGTACCAGGTACCTAGTTACAGATACTAGAAAATAAAAAAATTTTAGCGTTAACTTTATTATAGATACTATTATAATTTTTTTTAAATTAAAAGTGTTTATTAATATTTCTAAGTAGATAAAGGGGTAAAAATTGAGTTACTTCAAATTAAAAGAAAGAAATACCAATATCAGAACTGAAATTGTAGCAGGTATCACAACTTTCATGACCATGGCTTATATTATTTTTGTTAATCCAGCAATTCTTTCTGCTGGAGGTGCAACAGGCATTCCATTTGAGGCAGCTGTAATAGCTACATGTATAGGCGCAGGCTTGATGAGTGTAATAATGGGAGTTCTTACAAACACACCATTTGCACTTGCATCAGGTATGGGAATTAATGCAGTGGTAGTATTTACAATTATTTTTGGTCTGGGATTGAGCTGGCAGCAGGCAATGGGGATAATAGTAATAGAGGGAATAATTGTGGCTGTTTTAGTGTTAACTGGACTTCGTAGAATGATTATGAATGCTATACCAATGGGTCTTAAATATGCTATTGGCGTAGGTATTGGTCTTTTCATAGCTTTTATTGGTGTTCAGGAAGCAGGTTTTGTGGATATAGATCCTGTTACTGCAGTCAAACTTGGTGATTTTACCCAGCATTACGCTATGCTTGCAGCTTTTGGACTTGTTTTGACAACAGTCTTAGTAGCCTTTCGTATCAGGGGAGGAATTCTTATTGGGATACTGGGGACCACTATCGTGGGTATGTTATTTAGAATTGTTCCTATCCCTATAAAGTTTGTAAGTATTCCAACAAAGGAAAGTTTTTCCACATTTTTCAGGGCAGATGTTGTCGGGGCTGTATGGAGCGGGGGGATGTTAAATATAGCAGCTATTATTATGATATTTGCATTATTTATGACTGATTTTTTTGATACTATGGGAACAGTTATTGGAGTAGGCGAAGAAGCAGGATTGCTTGACAAGAAGGGAAATCTTCCCGGGCTTAAAAGAGTACTCCTTATTGATTCTGCTGCGGCAATTATTGGGGGTCTTTTTGGAGCCAGCTCTATAACTACCTATATTGAAAGTGCTTCTGGTGTTTCAGATGGTGGAAGGACAGGTATTATGCCTACAACTACCGGCTTTTTATTTTTACTCTCTATTTTTTTTGCTCCGCTTATTGCAGTAGTGGGCGGAGGTGTAGAGACTGCAGAAGGAGTGTATAAATATCCAGTGACAGCACCTGCTTTAATTATTGTTGGGTTTTTGATGATGAGTATAATAACAAAGATTGATTTTAAAGATTTTGAAGTTGGCATACCGGCTTTTTTAACTATAATTATTATGCCTTTTACATATAATATCTCATATGGAATTGGATTTGGTTTTATAAGCTACACCTTAATAAAATTACTAAGAGGTAAATTCAGACAGCTTCATCCCTTAATGATTGTAGTGAGTGCATTATTTGTAGTAGCATTTATAGCTGAAGCTTTAGCTAAGAAATTTATTGGTGGTTAGAGTTTAGTGGTTTGAGCACTACAGATAGTTAGAAAAATTTTTACTGGATATGTTGCTGGTTAGCTAAGTTGTTTACTTTTTCTTATCAAAATTCTGTATTACTTCCTGGGATATTTTTTCAACCAAATCTTCATAAAGCACGGTTTTGGCATCTGGCTTGAGTTTTGGATCTACTAATCCGCACGTTGAATTTGAACATGATATACATATAGTTTTATCAGGTGCACACATATTGCTGCTGCCAAAAACCTGCAGTCTTTCTTTTACAACTTTTCTTGCTTCATCTATACCCTTATTTACTAAATCTTGAAAGCTTGTTATATTCGGATTTTCTTTAAGGTATTCTTTGACTTTTTCTACTGCTGCTGCAGACATTGCAGTGTAAAAATTAATTTTACATACCCCAAGGCTAATTGCTTTCTTAAAATCTTCATCTGATATTCCTGATCCTCCATGCAGTACAAGTGGAATATCTACCGCATCTCTTATCTGGGAAAGTCTTTCAAAGTCAAGATCGGGCTCACCTTTATAAAAGCCATGGACATTACCTATAGCTATGGCAATTGCATCAATACCTGTTTTTGCGGCAAACTCTACTGCTTCTTCAACTTTAGTAAATAGTTCTTTTTTAGCAGCATGGGATGTTGGGGGTGCTTCACCAATTGCTTCACCGCCGATATATCCAATCTCACCTTCTACACTTACACCTACACTGTGAGCGATTTTTACTACTTCACTGGTAATTTTTGTATTTTCCTTTAGCGGATATTTGCTTCCATCAAACATAACTGAGGTAAAGCCTGATCTGATTGCTCTAATAATAGTCTTTGCACTTTCACCATGATCTAAGTTAATGCATATTGGGATACTTACTTTCCTTGCTGCGCTAATTATGGCAGGAGCTATTTCTTCTAAATTTAAAAATCTAAAATGAGCTTCGGCCAGCTGAAGTATTATTGGTGATTTCTCCTGGATTGCTGCATCAATTATACAATCAATAAAATTTAAATTGGTTACATTGAATGCTCCAACTGCGTATTTGTTTTCTTTGGCGTGTGCAAGAAGATCTTTTAAATTAATAAGAGCCATATTTTATTCCTTGTCTGTTGTTTGTTGCTAAATTCCTTTATAGAAAATTTAAAATATAAAAGAAGTATAGCTAATTTAAATCCATAAAAGTATAATGTTTTTTATAAATAAAGACAACGCAATAAATGTTTAAATAGAATAGAATGTTAAAATAATAATACTTGTAAATTGGATAATGAACAATTAGAAAATCAGTTATTGCTAAATCAATAAGAAAAGGAGACGAAGATGGCAAAACTATCAAAAAAAGAATTAAAAAAGGGAAAAGAAATTTTAGGCGGTGTTATTGTACTGTGCTGGGTCATTGCTATTATAATTGGAATTGGTGTTTTTACTTTTAATATTGACCAGGTAATGAATGACATATATTTAGGGCCTTTTCATTTTCCAATGCCTTCACAACAATTTTCAATTGTCTTTTTAGCAATATATGTTGCAGAGCTTGTAGGTATATACATGAGAAAATCTTTTGCTATTCCATTGGGCAGAGCAGTTCTTGTTGTAACTATGGTAATCTTTTTTCCGGTTGGAACAATATTTGGGGCAATCCTTTGGAAAAGAATAAATAATCCTGTGGCTAAAAAATACCTAAATTATAAAGAGTCTGAAGAAGAAGAGGAAGAAGACGAAGATGAAGACAAGGGTTAGAGCTCTTCATTTTCTAAAAGTTCTTTTGCTTTTGAGATATTTTTTTTACCAACCATTAATTTAACGCCATTAACAGTTGCCTGGGGAGGATACATCTGGCCGGCATCATCTGAAATAATTAATGCCTTTATTCCATTGATTTCAAGGTAACTTTTTGTTACCTCAGCTTCCATTCTGGTGGTATAAATTTTTAGAGTTTTAAAATTTTCCATTTTACCTAAACTTTATTAGTATCACAGTTAAATTAACTATAAATAAAATATAGTCCTGTCTGCCCAGTAAGTAATTATACTATGATAGCTTTATAAATATAGTATAGCCTGTTTTCTCTAAAAATTAGTATAGCTTAATAGCTTTATAAATGAAATATTGATTGGTATTTTTATTAAATAAAAAATATCTTGTTTTAATTAAAAGATAGTCTGGCTGATTTGTGAGTAATTCTCCAAAGAGCGGATAAAAAAATTCTGCTAAAAGTCATTTCGAAGAAATTATCTTGTACCCTAAGGGGAGTATTGTGCTTAAAGGTGGTAATAATTATACCCTAAAGGGTGCTATTATTTGAATATAATTGAATAATGCACTCTAAAAGGTATAATTTTTGTATTATTACTTGACATTATACCTTAAAGGGTATATATCTCATGTGATTGATATGCTACTTATAGATTTATGTATAAATAAATGAGGACCAAACAAAAATACACGGAAAAATGGATATTGGCAAAAAAATAAAACAATTAAGAAAATCTGCAAAATTGACTCAAGTTGAGTTAGCTGACCGTGTTGGAGTAGGCTTACGTTTTATCAGGGAACTTGAGAGAGGTAAACCTACAGTGAGAATGGATAAGGTTAATCAGGTCCTTGAATTTTTTGGCTATCATATAGAGATTGTTAGAAATGAAAAAAATTAAATGTAGAAAGGCCATATTAGACTTTCCCCAGCTTATGATATTGTATCATCTAAATTAGTTATACCTGACGAGGAAGATTTTGCTTTATCAATGAATGGTAAAAAGAATAAAATAACTAATAAGGACTTTGAGAAACTTGCTAAGACGCTTAAAATTCGAAGCGGGGCAAGCTATAGAAAAATTTTAGGGAAAATAGGTCTTATTAATAACTTTATAGAAAAAGATTCATATTTGAGTGCAGATGAGAAGAAAAAGTTATTAGCTGTAGTAAAAGAGAGAACTTCTCGATTAAATATTGATTAGGAAAAGTATGGAACTTGTGTAATGATAAAATCCAATAAGAAAATCTAATAATTTAAAAAAGTTCGGTAATTTTTATAAAGATGAAGACTGGAAAAGAAAACATTATTCAAAAAATAATACTACTGTTAATTGTTTTAACTATAACTGCAGCTTTTGGCTTGTGCGGGTGCTTTAATATGACCGGGGAAAATACCTACAGTGATAAAGGTACAGGAATTGAGTCAGGAACAGAATCTATAGAAATAGTAGAAAATGATGAAGAAGAGAGCAGCTGCTTTGAGGATACAAACCTGGGAGAGCTATTAGATGAAACTGAGAAAAAGGATTCTGACAAAATAGCCGATGTTCCCAGTGAAAATCAGAAGCAGGATGAAGCAGGAGACCCGGAAGAAGGAACAGTTAGGGAAGAGTCTTTAGATGGGGAAAATAATCAGGAAGTTAATGAAGATATAGAAACAAACACAGATGAGGGCAGTATAGATGAAGAAGAATATATGTTACCTGATATTAAACTTGAGATTTATCAGGGACCCGAACATGCTCAGGAAGGCAACATATGCTACTATAGAATTAAAGCAATTGTAAGTGGCATCCCTGAACCCAATATTATATTCAGCAAAGATGATAGCAATGGCACCTGGGGAAATAATATTAGCCAGGTAAATTTAGGGGAAAATGAGTCTTATACTTTAACTGCAACAGCAGTAAATTTTTTAGGTGAAGCTTCTGGTTCAATAACACTAGACTGGGTTGAAATGGAGCAGCAGGAAGATGGGCAGGGAACCGAGGAAGTAAACTTTAGCAGCAGTAGTAACTTTAAAATTGATGTTGATATCACCAATCAAGTGGTGATTGTTTATTATAAAGGTAATGTTTTAAAAGAGATGGTTTGTTCAGGTGGAACTCCGGGGAGCCCCACTCCACTGGGAAATTTTACAACAACTCAGAAAATATATTATTCATGGCTGCCAAAATATAGCGTAGGCGCTTATTATTTTGTAAGGTTTTATGGTTCTTACCTTTTTCACAGTGTTCCATTTGATAGCAGTGGGAATATGATAATAGAAGAGTATGAGAAACTTGGAACTCCAGCCAGCCATGGATGTATAAGACTTGCAGTTGAAGACGCAAAATGGATCTATGAAAATCTACCTCTAGGGGTCGAAGTATTTATTTACTAAGTTAGGTAACAGTTTATAATTTATTCTCCTATTATTTTAACAAGAACTCTTTTTTTTCTTCTACCATCAAATTCACCGTAAAAAATTTGCTCCCAGGGTCCTAAGTCAAGTTTACTATCAGTTACTGCAATAATAACTTCTCTTCCCATTATTGAACGCTTGAGGTGAGCATCAGCATTATCTTCATAACCATTATGCATATATTGATTATATGGTTTTTCTGGTGCAAGCTTCTCTAGCCATTTTTCAAAATCTTTATGTAGACCGATCTCATCATCGTTAATAAAAACACTTGCAGTAATATGCATGGCATTGCAGAGCAGCAGTCCTTCCTTTATTTTGCTTTCAGACAGGATTTTTTCTAATTCTCCTGTAATGTTTATAAACCCCCTTCTGTTATTTGTTTGGAACCAGAGTTCCTTTTTATAGCTTTTCATATTATGTGCTCTCCTTGTAAGTACTATTTTACTTATTATTATATATAGTCAAGTGATCTGGCAGTAAATAATATTATAGTATAATCTAAATTAGTCTAATGTAAATTATACTACTTAAAGAATCTAAGCTGCTTTTTATTTCTGGGTGATAAGCATTTTACCAGTAATATTGTTTTTATAGTAAAATAAGTAATACGAAAATTTAAGTCTGGCAGACATGTGTTAAAGTATTATTATAAGTGGATATTATGAATGAGATTAAAAAGGGTAAAAAGGATCAATATATTGGAGTGCTTGATTTAGGAACAACGTCTGTAAGATTTATTTTATTTAATCTGCAAGGGAAAGCAGTAACTCAATCATTTTGCAAGATAGGGCAATATTACCCAAAGCCTGGATGGGTAGAAGAGGATCCGGAAGAAATACTATCTGCGATTCAGAAAGCTATAAGTGCATCAATAGGCAAGTCTGAAATTGATGTTTTAAAAATTGCTGCAATAGGCATTACAAATCAAAGGGAATCCACAATGGTCTGGAACAGAAAAAGCGGCAATCCTTATTCAAAACTTATAGTCTGGCAGGATAGAAGAACTTCAAAAAGATGCAGTGAATTAAAAGCTTTAGGTTGTGAGGATACTGTAAGGAAGAAAACTGGGCTTACCATAGATCCTTATTTTTCAGCTACAAAGCTGGAATATATACTGCAGAGAGATTTGTCTCTGCGAAAGAAAGCAGAAGAGGGGAAAGCTGCATTTGGGACCTTAGATAGCTGGATAATATACAAACTTACCGGAAGACACCTAACTGATGTTTCAAATGCTTCAAGAACAATGCTATTTAATATAGATAAGCTTTGCTGGGACAGGAAGCTTCTTGAAATTTTTAATATCCCTCACGCGATTTTACCTGAAGTTTTGCCAAGTTTTGGGAATGCAATTTATGGTTATACATTAAAGGATTCAGTTTTTACAAGAGAAATTCCAGTATGCTCAGTTTTTGGTGATCAGCAGGCAGCACTTTTCGGGCAGAGATGTTTTAAGAAAGGGGATATTAAGAGTACTTTTGGAACAGGGTCTTTTTTAATGATGAATATAGGAAGTAAAAAGATTTTAAGTGAAAATAATTTACTGACAACAATTTTTTACAAATCAGCCGGGGGCGAAGTTTTTTATGCTCTTGAAGGCTCAATTTATAATACAGGGAGTGTTTTCCAGTGGCTAAAAGAGGAAATGAGAATAATAGATAGTTATAGCGAAATAGAAAAACTTGGCTCGGGCCTAAATTATCAGGAAAATTTGTTTATTGTTCCTGCATTAACTGGTCTTGGTGCGCCATTCTGGGATCCATATGCAAGGGGACTGATTATTGGACTATCCAGGTCAACTGGCAGGAAAAATATCGTAAGGGCTGCTGTAGAGTCTGCAGCTTACAGGGCAAGAGATGTTATTATTGCTATGGAAAAAGATTGTAAGTTTAAACTCGGGAGCATGAAAATAGATGGCGGAGTTTCGGGCAACAAGTTATTCTGTCAGGTACTTGCAGATATAACAGGGCTGGTTATTGAAAGATTTGATTTAGGAGAAATTACTGCCCTTGGAGCAATGTATGGAGCAGGTATTGGAATAGGAGTATGGGATGGCCCTGACCGGATAAAAGTAAAGAAAGCATCCAGCAAGTATTACCCAAAAATAAGTAGTAACTTAAGGGAAAAGCTTTACAGGAAATGGAGTAGCGCAGTAGAGAAAGCTGGCAAATGGATGATTGGTAAATAAAAGCGGGTAACAGGACTTTGTGTTATGGGAGAAATTATAAAGAAAAATATTGCAATTATTGGAGCTGGAATAATTGGTTGTGCTGCTGCAAGGGAACTTTGTAGATACAGGGGATCTGTTATTGTAATTGAAAAAGAAGCTGATGTTTCACTGGGAACAACCAAGGGTAACAGCGGTATAATTCATGCTGGCTATGCCGGTGATAAAGGTACATTAAGATTTAAGCTTTCTCACAGAGGAAATGTTCTTTTTAGAAAATATGCTCCCGAGCTTGATATACACATAAAAAATACTGGGTCATTAGCACACGTACAAAAAAAGTCCCAGCTTTCAATTCTTGAGGAGCTGCTTGAAAATGGAAAGAAAAATGGCGCCGTTGGTTTAGAAATAATAACAGACAGTGACACCATTAAGAAAATAGAGCCAAATATTGGAAGAAACATTTATGCATCTCTACATGCTAGGGAAGCATGTATTATATCTCCATACGAAGCAGCAATTGCTTTGTATGAAAATGCTAAAAGAAATTTGGTTGATTTTTTATTTGGATCAAAGGTAACTGATATAAGTTACGATAAATCCAGAAAGACTTTTTTTATAAAAACGCCCAGCCAAACAATTGAGGCTGATTTTGTAATTAATGCAGCGGGAGTACACTCAGATGATATTGCCAGGATGATAGGTGATAAGTCATTTTATATTAGTCCTTACAGGGGGCAGTATTTGCTTTTTGACAGTGAAGCTGGAGAGTTTGTTAATTGTATAAATTTTCGGGTATCTGCTGGTAAATCTAAGGGTATAACAATAGTTCCCACTATTGATGGGAATCTTTTAACTGGGCCAAATTATGAGAAAACTTGTAAAGACGGCAGCATTACCACAGTAGAAGGCCTTGAGGAAGTTAGGGGGAAAGCTAGCCAGATATTTCCAGATCTACCGTATGAGAAAATAATAACAAGCTTTTCTGGACTGCGGGCCATATCAGGTATTGATGACTTTATTATCAGCTCCTCCTGTGAAAATAAAAGATTTATAAATGCAGCAGGAATACAGTCGCCAGGACTCACATGCGCCTTTGTGATAGCAGAAATTATTATTGAGATTTTAAAAGATCTTGGAGCCGGGCTGAAAAAAAATAGTAAGTTTATTCCAGTAAGAAAAAAAGTGCCCAGGTTTGATATGGCAAATATTTCTAAAAATAAGAAGCTTTTTAAGATAAATAATCAGTATAGTAACATTATATGCAGGTGTGAGAAGGTAACAGAGGCAGAAATTGTAGGCGCTATAAAAAGCGGTGCGACAACAGTTGATGGAATAAAATTTAGAACCAGGGCAGGAATGGGAAGATGCCAGGGCGGCTATTGCAGGCTAAGGGTAATGAAAATATTATCAAGAGAGCTTAAAATCCCATTTGAAAAAGTTACAAAATCAGGTAAGGGCTCATATATAGCAGGTGATAGAATGAATTAGGAGCAAAGGTTCCAGATGCGATTAATTTAAGATTGGGAAAATAAATGGTAAAAGACAGAAAATATGATGTTGTGGTAATAGGCGGCGGCCCAGGCGGGATGGCAGCTGCAGCCAGGGTGGCTGAATTAGAAATAAAGAGAGTTCTATTGATTGAAAGGGACTTATTCTTAGGGGGAATTCTTCCTCAGTGCATACACAGTGGTTTTGGAGTAAAAATATTTGGAAAGGAACTTGCAGGACCACAGTACTGTCAATTATTTATTGATAAAATTAAAAAGTTAAATGTTGATATTATGCTGGGCACTATGGTTCTATCAATTGATGAAGAGAAAAATATAATAGTTTCCGGCAAAATAAATGGCATAGAAAAAATACAAACAAAATCAATTATTTTATCTCTTGGGTGCAGGGAAAGAACAAGAGGGCAGCTGAATATACCAGGTACGAGGCCTTCCGGCATATTTACTGCAGGGGTGGTTCAGAGAATGGTAAATATTGAAGGCTACCTTCCGGGGAAAGATATTGTAATTTTAGGCTCAGGAGATATTGGCCTTATAATGGCAAGAAGACTAACACTTGAAGGGTGCAATGTTAAGGGTGTTTATGAACTAATGCCATTTTCAACAGGGCTTATAAGAAATATTGCTCAGTGCCTTGAAGATTATGATATCCCACTTTTTATCAGTCATACCGTTACTAAGATTTATGGAAATAAAAGAATAGAAGCTGTTCGTATTTCAAAGGTTGATGGCAGTCTAAATCCTATACGTGCTTCAGGTAAAAGAATCTCCTGTGACACCTTGCTTCTATCTGTTGGGCTGATACCGGAAAATGAACTTTCTAAGACTTGTGGGATTAAGCTTGACAGCAGAACGAATGGTCCAATTGTTGATGAAAATTTACAGACAAGCACGGAGGGGATTTTTGCCTGTGGGAATTCTTTATATGTAAACGATCTTGTTGATAATGTTACTGAAGACGGGTATGTTGCTGCAGAGAGTGCCCTAAATTATTTAAGGGGCTGGAAGGCAAAAAATAATTTTATAGATATTAAAGCAGGCAAAGGTATTGCTTATGTGGTACCGCAAAGAGTTAGTGGCAGCTCAGATGTTTTGTTTAGGATACGCCCAGGACGACCGGCAAGGGATGCTAATATTGAATTTAGCGGATTGGGTTATAAAAAGAAGGTGAAGCGCGTAAATCCTGGCGAGCTGGTATTTATAAAAATAAAAAAGGAACAATTCACAAAAGCAGCACTACCCTGCAAGGGTGTTATAGGTATTGATATAAAAGCATAGTGTAAAATATCTAAAATAGGACTTTAGAAAAATAAATAAATGGTAAGTTGGAAAAATAATTGAGTAGAGGGGTAGAAATTTAAAATGAGTGAGAAAAAAATTACCTGTATAACTTGTCCTTTAGGCTGCAATCTTAAGATTAATATAGAAAATAATAAAATAGTTTCTATTACCGGTAACCAGTGCAAGAAGGGGATAAAGTTTGCAGAAGGGGAGATAAAGGATCCACGAAGAATACTTACAACTACAATAAAGCTAAAAGCACAAGGTAGAAAGGAGGCTGCTTTTAACAGGCTTCCTGTAAGGAGTGTGGCACCTGCGCCAAAAGATAAAATTCTAGAAATTATAAAAGAGGTAAGGAAAATTAAGGTATCTACACCAGTTAAAATGGGTGATATTATAGTTAAAAATATAATTGGCAGCGGAGTGGATATAATTGCAAGCATGAGTGTTGGAAATTAAAGTAATAGTACAGAAATGCTAAAGATTAGGGTACCTGTTGCAGAGGCTTAACGGAAGAATATTTTAATTACATATTCCTAAAGGTGATTATTTATCCACTCCAGTATATCTTCATAGACAGTATCCTTACAAAAGTCATTTAAAATTTCATGCCTTGCACCGCTGTAAAATTTATAGTTTATGTCTTTAATACCTGCTTTTTTAAAAGCTTTATAAACCTTATCTACATCTTTTGTGTTATGTCCAACAGGGTCATATTGGCCAGCAAGTAAAAAGATCGGCAAGTCTTTTGGTATTTTATCTATGCTGTCAAAGCTGCTTATCTTTTTAACCCCGACTATAAGATCATAGTAGAAGACTGCTGAAAAGACACCACCACAGTAAGGATCTTTAATATAATTATCCACATTTTCCATGTCTTTGCTTAGCTAGTCAAAATCTGTTCTGTTTGGTTTAAAAGATTTATTAAACTTGCCAAAGCAAAGGTTGTCTAGAAGCGGACTCTTAGCTCTTTTACCTTTTTTCTTAATTTCCCTTTTTGCAAGTATCTTCCCAATAACCCCCAAAAGGCCTGGATCTGCATTTGTACCTGACATTATTGCTCCATTAATATCATTTCCAAATGAGGAGATATAATCTCTTAAGATAAGTGATCCAAAGCTTTGGCCTAAAATAAAAACAGGCAAAACTGGATTTTCCCTCTTTATAATATTTGTTAGTTCATGAGTATCATTTACTACAATATCCCATCCATGCTCATCTGCAATATAGCCAACATTTTTAATAGAACCAGCTGTCCTGCCGTGTCCCCTATGATCATTTGCATAAACTATAAAACCTCTGCTGGTTAAAAAATCTGCAAAGTTTTGATACCTGCCAGCATGTTCAGCCATACCATGAGCTATTTGAAGGGCTACTTTTGTGTTGCTTTTATTTTCTGGAGTCCACCTGTATACAAATATCTTTTCCCCATCACCAGCCGTAAAATTAAAATTTTCCTGCCTCATATCAAAACCTTCTTTTTTTATTTATATTCCTGCCTATTCCTACTTATCAACCTGCTAGCAATCATTTAATAATTTTAATACAAAAGGAGCATAAAAGTAATAGAAGGAATTGTTTTAATATCAGAATTTTTAGATTTATTAAAGAGTTAGTAACTAATATAATATTTGCTATTTTGTTAACTTTTTATAAAATTGTTATAGGATTACTTATAGATATCTATATTAATGATATTAGTAAATGCAGGAAACGGCGATAAACGAAGGTAACTTTATGAAGAGAAATAGATTTTACTTATTATTTATTCTGTTGATTACAATTCTTGTCTTTAGCACGGTTTTTATTCTTAGCGGATGCTGCACCTGGATAAAAGATAGCGCAGAACCAGGGGAAAAAATAGAAGGAGCTGTTTCTGATTTTTCTGATGTAGATGTTGAAGAAGACGACGCAGCATCTGAATTTGATGTCGAAGAACCAGAAGAACTGGAATCTGATAGTGAGATAATTTACAGTGAAAATGAAGATAAAGAAGGAAATGGAAATGAACAGGAAGAGAGATACTACTACTCAGAGCCATTAAAAATTAATTTTATGATTTCCTATGACATAAAGTTAATAGGAAAAACAGAAAAAATAGAGTTTACTACTCTGATCCCTGCTGATTATGAGTACAGGCAAAATGTATATGAGAC
>Ga0268277_1000631_pt1 | contig 27382 bp, 22 predicted proteins | sample saktaG_5_FD_190132 | JGI IMG/M metagenome (GOLD analysis project Ga0268277, IMG submission 190132) | Saline water microbial communities from Sakinaw Lake, British Columbia, Canada - sak_2010_1_5_50m | ecosystem: Environmental > Aquatic > Non-marine Saline and Alkaline > Saline ...
TTACACATATAAGAAGCATAGGTTTGATACAATTGTGTCAAGCCTTTTTTTATGCAAAAAGGGACATTTTACCCTATCTTCCAAGTTACATTAGTCCTGTAGCGGTTAAGTTAAATACTTTTACAGGTCTTTTTTGTATTCTACGTTCAACCTTTTAACGATTACCTAACAATTTACACGATTACATATTTTGTATAAATTTGAAAAAAATATATAAAAAACATTAATATATCCTTATTGTATTATATTTTTTTATCAAAAAGTGCTATAATAATGTTAATTATGTGACGAGGAGATATCCTATGAAATATTTAGAAAAAATAAAGTTGCTTAGAGAAAAAATGTTTGTCTCTCAAAAAGAACTTGCGGAGATACTTGGGGTTTCTTTTGCGTCTGTGAATCGTTGGGAGACAGGAAAGTTTAATCCTACAATAAAAGCTAAGAAAAAATTAAACGAACTATTTGTAAGATACAATTTAACGGGGGAAAATAAAAATGACGACAAATGAAATTGGGAAACAAACTTCAACAAACATTCAAGAAAAGGCAAATTTGATATGGGCGATTGCAAATCATTTGGTTGGATTATTTAAACCTCATGAATATGGAAAAGTCATACTTCCTATGACAGTACTTAAGCGGTTCGATGATGCACTAAAAGAAACAAAACAAGAAATTGTAGAACTTAATAAAAAACTTGATAATCAAAAGACAATTGATGCAATTAAAGAAGGATTATTATGCAAAAAGACCGGATATGATTTTTATAATATCAGTCCATTTTCTTTTGAAAATTTACTAGCAGATCCAGATAACATTGCTTCTAATTTTGATACATATTTACAAGGCTTTTCTGATAACATAAAAGATATCATTTCTAATTTTGAGTTTTCTTCAACTCTAAAGACAATGATTAAAGGAAATGTTCTCTATATTGTTATACAGGAATTCAATTCAAAAAAAGCTGATATGCATCCAAACAAAATTACTTCTACTGATATGGGTTATATTTTTGAAGAATTAATTCGTAAATTTTCCGAATCTTATGATGAGCAAGCTGGAGCACACTTTACATCAAGAGACATCATTTATTTAATGACAGAATTATTGGTTGCTAACAAAAAAGAACATATTAAGCAAAATGGAATGGTAAAAACTGCATATGATATGGCTATGGGAACCTCACAAATGCTGGGATGTCTAGATGAAAAAATGACTGAAATTAATTCTGATTCGAAATTATCTCTTTTTGGGCAAGAATTCAATCCGGAAACCTATGCAATAGCAAAATCCGATATGCTTATTAAAGGTGGTAATGCTCAAAACATGAAGTTTGGTGATACACTAAGTGATGATCAATTTTCAAACTATGAATTCGATTATATAATTTCAAACCCACCATTTGGAATTGATTGGAAAAAAGAAGAAAAAGAGGTAAAACAAGAATACTCTAGATTGGGATATGATGGAAGATTTGGACCAGGGTTACCAGCAATTAGTGATGGACAAATGCTATTTTTATTGAATGGTGTTAAGAAATTAAAAGAAGGTTCTGGTAGAATGGCTATCATTCAAAATGGATCTTCGTTATTTACCGGTGATGCAGGCAGTGGACCAAGTGATATCAGAAAATACTTAATTGAAAGTGATTTATTAGAAGCAATTATTCAGTTACCTACTGATCTATTTTATAATACTGGTATATCAACGTATATATGGATTGTTTCAAAAGATAAATCAAAAGATCGTTTTGGTAAAATCCAACTAGTTGATGCATCAAATTGTTATGTAAAAAGAAGAAAAAGCATTGGAAAAAAACGTGTAGATTTAGACGATAATTCTATAGGTTTAATAACAAAAGCATACCTTGATTTTAAAGAAAATAAATATGAAGAAAATGGGTTGGTTGTTGATTCGAAAATATTTGACAATAACTATTTTGGTTTTACTAAAGTTACAATTGAAACACCACTTCTTAATGAAAAAAACAAACCAGTTATTAAGAAAGGTAAACCTCAAGCGGACTCTAAAAAGCGTGATACAGAACTTATTCCATTACAAGATGATATTGATACATTCTTTAAAGAAAATGTTCTACCTTATAATTCACAGGCTTGGATGGATCGAAGCAAAGATAAAGTCGGTTATGAGATTTCATTTACAAGATTATTTTATAATTTCATTCCACCAAAAGCATTATCAGACATATTTGATGAAATCAAACTACTTGAAGAGGAAGAAACTCAATTAATGAAGGGGTTGTTTGGGAATGAATAAAGTGGAATGGTTTGGTGAAATTCCTTTTAATTGGAAAGTTTATAAGATTCAGAGCTTATTCAAGAATAGAAATATCAAAGTAAGTGATAAAGATTATGAACCTTTATCAGTAACAAAAAGCGGTATTTATCCTCAACTAGAAAATGTGGCTAAATCTAATGATAGTGAAAACAGAAAACTTGTGTTGTCTGGAGACTTTGTTATTAATTCGCGTTCAGATAGAAAACAATCATGTGGAGTATCACCATATGATGGTTCGGTATCATTAATTAATACTATTATTTTCCCGTATAAAAACTTAGTTGATATGAATTATATTAGTTTCTTGCTAGATAATTATGGCTTTGCAGAGGAGTTCTATCGATGGGGACATGGTATTGTAGCTGATTTATGGACGACAAGATGGCAAGAAATGGCAAATATTGAAATTCCTATTCCACCGTTACATGAGCAAATTGAAATATATAAAGAGTTAAAAGAAAAGTCACTTAGTATAGATCAATTAATACAAAATCAACAACAACAAATAGAAAAAATGAAAGATTATAAGCAATCATTAATTACATCTTTTTTTGATAAATATGTTTTTGATTTACAAGAACATAAAGGCTCATTAGACAATAATGCTGTTCCACTCAATTACCTTTCGAAAATTGTACGTGGTAATACGGGATTTAGGAAAGATGAATTATTAAGTGAAGGTGATTTTATAGGTTTGCAATATGGCAAAACTTATAAAACTGAAATAGTGGATGAAACTTATAATTTCTATGTTGATAGTAAATTTTACAAAGAAGATCAAATTGTTAATAAAGGTGATGTAATCTTGATATCTACATCTGAAACAGTTGAAGATTTAGGTCATGCATGTTTCTATGATCGAGAAGAATTGGGACTTTTAGGTGGTGAGCAATTTATCTTAAAACCTAATGAAGAAATCATATATGGAAAGTTTCTATATTTTTGCACTGTAGAATTTTCCAAATACATAAAGAAGTATTGTACAGGGCTAAAAGTTTATAGATTCAATTCATCACATTTAAAAAATATTTATATTAATTTACCAAAATATGATGAACAAAAAAGAATTGTTCATTTATTAGATAAAAAGATTTTAGCAATTAATTCGCTACTAGATTTAAAGCAAACAAAAATAAATCATCTCAATGATTACAAAAAATCTCTAATATATGAATACGTAACTGGTAAGAAGGCAGTTTCATAAAATGAGAGATATAAAATCAATTCTTGGTGCAATATTGCTATTAATTCTAATAGCTACGGGTGTTTTTTCCGCCCTGTTAGAATTAACGGGTGAGTTCATGAAATTCATACTATGGTTATTTCAATTAAGTTTAACCGATTTTGGATTATCGCCATTTGCAGAGATTGGAATTAAATCACTTACATTTGTTTTATCTTATGCATTAGTTGGAATTATTTTTAATGCACTTGGTTTCTTTGATTCAGATGTAATGAAATTTGTATATTTTGTCGTATCAACACTATTAGGTTTTGCTCTAAGTGCAGTAATCATGTTTTTTCAAGAAAACATCATCATAATTTCATGGAGTATTTTAGGTATATTTGTCATAACGATTATTTCCATCGTTTTATTTAGAATTAAAAGAAATGTGGTAAAGGAGTAAAACTATGCAAGATAATGAAAAAAGATTTGAAGAAGATATCGAATCCCATTATATAAATAACAAGTACAGAAAGTTATCCATGCAAGGATATGATGTATCAAAAGGGATTTATTTAGATATACTTGTAGAATTTATTAAAAAAACACAAAGTAAGTCTTGGGAAAGATATGAAAAGTATTATGGTGAAGATGCACCTAATAAATTATATCGTAGATTGGAAGACTCTATTAACCATCATGGATTTCTTCATGTGTTAAGAAATGGTATTAAAGACATGGGGATTGATCTTTTTGTTTGTTTCTTTAAGCCAGAAACAGAATTGAATCCTTTATTAGTTGAACGATATGAAAATAATATACTGGGTGTCACCAGACAATTTTCTTATTCACCTTTCAATAACAATACCATAGACATGGTTTTATCAATAAATGGTATTCCTTTTGTTGCTATTGAGTTAAAAAATCAGCTAAAAGGTCAAGATTATAAGAACGCAATGTATCAATGGCGAAATCATCGTGATCCAAAAGAATTTATTTTTAGATTTAATCATCGAATTTTAGTTTACTTCGCAGTAGATCTATATGAAACATGGATGACAACAGAATTAAAGGGAGCACAAACAAGCTTTTTACCTTTTAATCAAGGATCTAACGGTGCAGGCGTAAGTGGGGGTTCAGGTAATCCTCAAAATCAAGAAGGTTATACAACTTCATATCTTTGGGAAAATGTTCTATCAAAGGACTCGATAATTGATATCCTACATCGCTTTATATCTAATCCAAAGGATTCTAAAATAGTTATTTTTCCAAGATATCATCAATTTGATGTTGTTAAGAAAGTATTGATGGATGTTAAAGAAAATGGTGTTGGACAAAAATATTTAATAGAGCATAGTGCAGGATCTGGTAAATCAAACTCAATTGCCTGGATTGCATATCGCCTAGCTTCAGTTCACGATACAAATGATAAACCAATATTTAACTCTATAATCATTGTTACTGATCGTGTTGTCCTTGATTCCCAATTACAAGATACAATTAACGGATTCGAACATAAAGCGGGTTTAGTTGAAGCCATAGATGACAAAAAGCGTTCTAGAGGTCTTACAGAAGCAATTAATGATAAAAAACGCATCATTATTTGTACTATTCAAAAATTCTTATTTGCTTATAAGGATTTCGATGAAATGGAAGGCAGAAAATTTGCCATCATTGTAGATGAAGCACATCAAGGTCAAACTGGATCGAGTGCGAAAACATTAAGAAGAGCACTCATAGATAAAAAAATAGCCATTCAAGAGTATGCTGAATTGGAAGGTATTGAAGAAGATGAAGTTGATGATACTGATGAACTTGTTGCTGAAGTACTAGCGCAAGGACAACATAGTAATCAATCCTTTTTTGCATTCACTGCTACTCCAAAGAATAAAACAATTGAGCTTTTTGGAAGACTTAATCCATCAAGCAATAAACATGAACCTTTCCATGTGTACTCAATGAGACAGGCGATAGAAGAAGTGTTTATTTTAGATGTACTTAAATACTACACGACATTACAAGATCAATTTAAGATAATTAGGACAACTAGAGATAATCCCGAAGTCATTGAAGGACAAGCAAAACGAGTACTTGTTAGATATTATAAAGAGCATGGCTTCACAATTCATAAAAAAACAGAACTTATCATGGATAACTTTTTAAACAACGGACAGTTCAGAATTGATGGTAAAGCAAAAGCTATGGTTATTGCAGATTCTAGACCGAATGCGGTTCGATATTATAAAGCTATTCAAGAATATATTAATGCAAATCCTGAATTGACAGCTCATGTTGGAGCTTTGGTCGCATTTTCAGGCGAAGTGAAACTAGAAGGTAAATCTTACAAAGAAGCTGAAATGAATATTGATAGTGATGGACATTATATAAATTCAGATAAAAAATTAAGAAAGGCATTTCGTAGTGACGAATTCAATATTTTAGTTGTTGCAAATAAATATCAAACTGGGTTTGATGAACCTTTACTTCATTCCATGTATGTTGATAAAAAACTTCATGGAGTTAACGCAGTTCAAACACTATCAAGATTGAATCGTATATATCCTGGTAAAGTAGACACTTTTGTAATGGATTTTGTCAATACACATGAAGATATGAAAAAGTCATTTCAACCTTTCTATGAAACGACTTATCTTGATGGACAAACTGATTATAATCGAGTTTATGACTTAAGAACAAAAATTCATTCATATATGTTATACAATGATCAAGATGTTGATATATTCGCCAAAATAAAGATTGAAGCTGGAAAGAAACAAGACGATAGAGCACTCGGACGTGTAACGAGCATCTTAAAACCAGTCATTAATCAATATTTGGAATTATCTGAGAAACAAAAATATGAATATAGAGATTTATTAAGAAAATTTAATCATGCATATTCCTATATAACTCAAATAGTTAGAATTAACGATAAAGAGCTATTTAAAGAATTTATGTTTATTTCATATCTAACAAATTTATTACCAAAAGACACTTCAGAAAAAATCAGTATTGATGATAAGATTACGCTAGAGTTTGCTAAACTGAAAGAAACTTATAAAGGTAGTATCGAATTAGAAAAAACATCTTCTGATTTAAAACCGGAACAAACAATTGATGCTAAAAGAAAGCCAAAATCTAAAGACACGTTGCAAAGCATTATTGATAAAGTAAACGAGCAATATATGGGACAGTTTACAGATATTGATAAAGTTATTATTTCAGGTATTTTCGAGATGTTTATGAATGATCCTGAAGTTAAGAAATACGCTCAATATGCAAAAGATAACAATCCGGAAATGTTCATAAAAAGTTTGTTCCCTGATAAATTTAAGGATATAGCACTTAGATTATTTAATGAGAATCATGATTCGTTTGAAAAATTATTTACGGACAAAGCTTTCTATGAAAAAGTTATGGATGCGATGGCAAAAGAGCTCTATAAAAAACTAAGGAAATAAAGTTTAGTGCTGTTTTGTTTTTGAAAAACTAATAAATTTATTATATTGACGAAGGGATAGTGAATCATGAACAAATTTACTGACAAAATGGTTGAAGAAACCGCAAAATTGATACCTGAAATATATGAAGACGGATTAAAACCAGCAGTTCAAGAAACTGGTGGGATAATAGCTACACTTTTTGGTTTAGTAAATCATGTGCTTATGTATAAACCCAAAACATGGATCATTAAATATAAATTAAAAGCGCAAAAATTTGAAGAGGAATATAAAAATCGAATGGATGCTATACCCGAGGAGTTTAGGGGTGATCCTGATATAAATGTAGTTGGGCCACTGTTAGAGTCATTAAAATACAACTTGGATGAAGACAAAATTAGAGAAATGTTTTTAAACCTACTCGTAAATAGTATAGATAATAGAAAATCAGCTAGTGTACATCCATCGTATGTATCAATTGTCAGTAAAATGAATTCAACTGATGCTACTATATTAAAGTGTTTGTACGAGAGGTATAAAGGCAATTATATAAAAGCAGGGAAGATTAACGTAACACTCATTGGAACAAATCAGTTTTATTCAGATGCATTACCAGAATGGATTATAGAAGACGAATTCATTGGGATTTCAATTTTTGAAATTTCTGAAACACTGATAAGACTTCAAAACTTCGGTGTCTTGACTTTAATGTTCGATAGAAGTGCTGGTGGATCCTATCTAGAAATAATAAAAGGTAAAAGAGAAGTTCAAGATATATTTAATAGGTATAAAACAAATAATAGCAATGTGGAATTGAAGGGTAATGATTGTATAATATATATAAATGATTTTGGAAAAAACTTTGCTAAAGTAGTTTTGACATAAAGTAAATTGGAATCTCAGTCAGCAATTAAAGCGATTTAACTCATAATTGAGTTGAGTCGTTTTTTTGAATTTCTAGAAAGCATTAGATATTTCCGGCAAATTGGAACATACCTCGCCATTTAACTAGTGAGAGAGTAGAAAGACTCTTTAAAAAAGTTAGAATAGAGGTATTAAATATGAACAAATTAAAAACGAACCACAATACATGGTCAGATGATGAAGATGATGATTTATCAAATGAAATATCAGTTGCTGAAGGACTGACAAACCTTCCGAAATTGCCAGAAGAACTCATAGAAGGTATCGTACGTGTTGGACACAAGATGCTTATTTCAGGAGCTTCAAAAGCTGGTAAAAGTTTCTTACTCATGGAACTTACCATTGCATTATCAGAAGGACTCAAGTGGCTTGGGTTTCAATGTAGAAAATCAAAAGTACTTTATATCAATCTAGAAATCGATCCAAATAGCATTTATCATAGATTTTTTGAAATCTATAGAGCAATGAAAATCAAACCATTACACAGTAATAACGTATCTATTTGGAATTTAAGAGGTTACGCTATGCCACTAGATAAACTCGCTCCTATACTCATTAGAAGAGTAGCTAATAAAGATTTTGACGTCATTATTATTGATCCAATCTATAAAGTGATTACTGGAGATGAAAACAACGCTTCTGATATGGGGTATTTCACAAATCAGTTTGATAAGATTTGTCTTGAAACGGGTTGTACAGTTATCTTTAGCCACCATCACTCAAAAGGTTCACAAGGTTTAAAAAGAGCGATGGATAGAGCTTCAGGTTCTGGAGTGTTTGCACGCGATCCTGATGCACAGATCGATATGATTCAACTCGACATCAGCGAAGTATTTCTAGCACAGAACGCAGATAATGAATCATCGACTGCTTGGCGATTGGAAAGTAGCCTGCGTGAGTTTCCAAACTTTAAGCCAGTGAATTTTTGGTTCGAATATCCAATCCATAGAATAGATGATAAAGATATATTGAAACAGAAATATGCAGATGGTGATCCAAGAGCCAACCTTGAAAAAAGCGGTAAAAGAAAACAAACACCTGAATCAAGAAAAGAAGTATTTGATGTAGCTTTTAATGCCTGTAAAGCTGGAGAAGATTACTGTACTACAGATGAACTTTCTAATTATCTTGGAATCGGAATAAGAACAATACAAAAAAGAGTAGTTGAGTTTGAAGATGACTACTTAATTTCAAAGGGAAATGTGTATAGAAAAGAAACAATTCATAAAACGAAGAAAGGGTCATAAATCCTAAATTCGCAAAGTGAAGAAGAAAGGGAAATATCCCTATATTCGTGAAGTGAATATTGGTCTTATATATATATGTCGCTTCGCAACACGCTGACGCATCGTTTGTAGGATAGGGCTTGTAGCCTTGCCCTATCCCAAACAAATGCATCATCGTCAGCACTAACCTTTCTTCACCTAAAAAAAATAAAAACTGGTAAACAATTACAATTATTTGTGCTGATTTTCGAAAATGATATTTTTTATACCCCCCCCGGGTCATGATATATAAAGTGGTTAGGGTACCGTCTAGCTGGGCTTCTGATTTACACAGGACCACTTTTTTGAAAATCTGAAATATACTTTGAAATTTCAATAAAAAGCGAACAATTTTCAGATATTTCTTATAATTACGATTTATTTTAAATTTGATGGATATTTAACATGTATTTGATATTTCAATTGTTATTGCATCTTTTTTATGCGACTAAAGCCCTCAACGATTTGTTTTGTGGGCTTTTTGTTTTTAGTTTGAACCGAAACTTGTCCTTTGTACAAAAACAAAACGTTGAGGCTATTTCCGGCATACTTCATCATACCTTGCCATATATCTGGTGAAGGAGGTGATGAGGATGGATCATCAAACTAAAAATGAAGACTTATTGATTGGAAACTGTCTGAATTGTGGAATCAAAATCAAATCTATCAAAGGTTCGAAGAAAAAGCGATTTTGCTCTGATCGGTGCAGATGGGATTGGTGGAATAGCCATATCAAAGAATTGAAGAAAAGTGCTCAGAAAGATTCCAAGCTTGAAAGTTAAAAAAGTTTGTATTAAACATGGTAATCTATCTCGCTTAATAGACTTGACTAAGCCCCCGAAAAGAGTGATATATGGTGTAACAAAAAAGGAGGTAAATGATGAAAAAAACGATTACCAAGATTTATGCAATCCCAAAATTATCGACTAAAAAGAGAGTTGCAGCATATGCAAGAGTATCTAGTGGGAAAGATGCAATGCTTCATTCACTAGCAACACAAGTCAACTATTATAAGAAATTGATTCAGGAAAATAGTGAGTGGGAATTTGTAGGTGTTTATGCAGACGAAGCGTTGACTGGAACCAAAGACATGAGAGATGAGTTTCAACAATTACTTACTGATTGCAGAGCAGGTCATATTGATGTGATTATCACGAAATCCATATCCAGGTTCGCTCGAAATACAGTAACCTTATTAGAAACCGTTAGAGAACTCAAAACACTCAATGTCGATGTTTTCTTTGAGGAACAGAATATTCATTCCAACAGTGGTGAAGGAGAGATGATCCTAACATTTCTTGCAACGTTTGCTCAAGAAGAATCAAGAAGTACTTCAGAAAACATGAAGTGGAGAATTAAAAAAGAATTTGAACAGGGTATGATGTGGGGAGGTAACTCTTGCTTGGGTTATAAACTCGAAAACAAACAATTGATACCTGTCCCAGATGAGGCAGAGATTGTTAGAATGATCTATAAATTATACGTTGAAGGCAACGGTGCAGACACCATTGGTAAAATACTAAACTCTAAAGGTGTAGAGCCAAAAAACTCACCAAGATGGAACAGGTCATCTATTATTACAATCTTATCAAATTATAATTACACAGGTGATTTGATACTACAGAAGACCTTTCGTGAAAATCATTTATCAAAAAGAAAGATGATTAATACAGGTGAATTAGATAAGTATGCAGTCAAAAACAATCATGAAGCAATCATTAGTAAAGAACTATTTGATAAAGCTCAAAAGATGAGAAAACAACAAGCAGAAAAAATAAAACCGCGTTTAATTAAAAAACATTATGCTTTTACTGGAATGATAAGATGTGGGATTTGCGGTAGAGCATTCACACATAAAACGACACCGCATATTGAAATATGGAAATGCTCCCTTTCTGTTACCAAAGGAAAAGAAGCATGTGCAGCAAAACAAGTTCCTCATAATATAATCGTTGAAGCGTCTATTCACATTTTAAACAAAGACCAATATAATGAAGCCTATTTCAATTCAAAGGTCAATAAGATAATCGTTATGCCAAATAGAGTGCTACAGTTCCAAATGAAAGATGGAACGAGCAAAGACTACCAATGGAAAGAAAAATCAAGAAGTGCTAGTTGGACTCCTGAAATGAAGAAAAAAGCAAGCAAGAGAGCATTCAAGCAACATAGAGGAGGTGCTCATCGTGGCTAGAGTGACAGTCATTCCATCTACCATAAATCCTATCACTCAACTTTCTATCAATGATAACTCGTTAAGAAAAGTCGCAGCTTATGCCAGAGTTTCAACGAATACAGATGAACAATATACAAGTTATGAGGCTCAAGTAAATTATTATAGAAAGCTTATTCTAGACAGACCTGATTGGGAATATATTAATGTCTATGCGGATGAAGGCATGTCAGGAACTAATACAAAAAAACGTGTCAGTTTTAATCAGATGATTACAGATGCTCTTAATGGTAAAATCAATCTAATAATCACAAAATCGATATCTAGATTTGCACGTAATACACTTGATACGATTTCATATGTTAGAAAGCTAAAAGAAAATGGTATTGAAGTATTCTTTGAAAAAGAGAACTTATGGACAATGGATCCAAAGAGTGAACTTATTCTAACCATTATGGCATCTATTGCACAAGAAGAATCGCGTTCAATTAGTCAAAATGTCACATGGGGTAAAAGAGTGGGATTCCAAGAAGGTAAAGTTTCATTTGCCTATAACTCATTTCTAGGATATAAGAAAGAAGATGACAAGATTGTGATTGATGAAGACCAAGCTGTGATTGTTAAACTAATCTATAGAAAGTTCCTGGTTGAAGGAAAGACTGCTACAGGCATTGCTAAATATTTGAAATCACAACATATCAAAACACCAACAGGAAAATCTGCGAATTGGCAAAAAAACACAGTGAATTCCATTCTTACAAATGAAAAATATAAAGGTGATGCTCTGCTGCAAAAAACTTACACAGAAAATTATCTCGAACATTCTGTAGTAAAAAACACTGGTCAAATACCTCAATATTACGTTGAAAACAATCATCAAGCAATCATTGGTCGAGATATGTGGGAACAAGTTCAGGTTGAACTACAGAGACGAGAACAAATTGGTGCACAGTATTCTTCTTCTGATAATTTCGCATCAAAACTTATATGTGAAGATTGTGGTGGTTTTTATGGTAAAAAGAAATGGCATTCCAATAGCAAGTATTCAAGATTTGTTTACCAATGTAACAACAAGTTCCATAAACATAAAGACAAATGCCAAACACCCAATCTTAAAGAGGAAGATATCAAACTTAAGTTCATTCAAGCCTATAACATTGTTATGGAGGATAAAGAAAGAATCATTCAAGACTCAAATGAAGTGATTGAACTACTAACTGACACAACAAAGATAGACAATGAAATATCCAATATCAATGACGAACTTATTGTAACTGCTGAATTGGTGAATAAACTAGTAAAAGAAAACTCTAAAACAAGCATCAGCTTAGATGACTACAACAAGAAATACGAAGAACTATCAAATCGCTACGAAAAATTACAAGCCAAGCAAGAAGAATTGCTTAAATTAAGAAGCGATAAACAAGGGCAGGCACTCAAGATGAAATCTTTTCTAACAAATCTTACTCAATCAGAAGATAAACTTGATGATTGGAACGAGAGTCTTTGGATGCTCATGGTCGATAGTGCAACAGTGCATAGAGATTCAAGTATAACGTTTAGATTTCAAAATGGAAATGATGCTACAATACAATAAAGAAGAAATCTACCAATCAATTGACAGGTAGATTTTTTGACTTGCTCTTGTCAAAATTTCAAAAAGATAGTATAATAATAGTGTCAAAAGATAAACGGCTTTGACGGTCTCAAAATTGGGATATAAAACAGAATCGATTTAATGTTTCTTATGCAAGTGGGAAGCAACTAAATGATCATGATTTATATAAACATTTTGCAAAGTTAGAAGCCTATGGTAAAAGGTAACAATCCATTCTAGTGGGATTAGTCTACCTTCTTTGATAGGCTTTTTGTTTATCTTCCTGACAAATAAAAAAATAGGAGGATTTCAAATGAAAGAATTAAACGAGCATCTACAAGATGTTCAAAGACAGATCAGTTACTGGTTTGACAATGTTGATTTGTTGTTCCAGGCATTCACAAGACGTTCTTACTCAGAGGAAAATGGTGGAGAGAACAACGAGGTTTTAGAATTCGTTGGTGATAGAGTGCTAGATTTTTATGTAACCAAAATACTTATGGATAGATATGGTTATACTAAATCTCAGTTAGATGATTACGATTCAGATGAAGATGATGATGAATTTGTGGTCGACACTTACACGAATGAAGGTAGTTTAACAAACATAAAGAAAAAGCTAGTCAATAAAAAGATGCTTGCACATCGAATTGATAAGCTAGGATTTAAAGAATTTCTATATATGGGAAAAGGAGATATCCAGCAACATAAGGAAAATGAAGAATCAGTTAAAGAAGATTTGTTTGAAGCGATATTAGGTGCCATAGCAATTGACTCTAATTGGAATCCAGATGGATTAGAGAATTCAGTAAACTTTATGTTAAACATGGACCACTTCTTGACTCACGGCTTAACTGAAGACGATGACTATGTAGGATTAGTTCAACAGTGGAATCAAAAAGAAAATGGTGAAGTTCCAGAGTATGATTTTGAAGAAGTTTACAGTGGCGGATTTAGAGCTTATGTAACTTTAAAGACTAAAAGAGGATCACTTCGTTATCATGCTGAAGGAAGTAATAAAGCTGAAGCAAGAGCCAATGTAGCAGAACTCGCTTATAACGACCTAGATGAGCATAACGAACTATTTACAATTTTGGATGAACTTCCAGAAGAATTGACACTAGAAAACTCAATCAACACACTTCAAGAATTAGCTCAAAAAGGTTATGTTTCATTACCGGAATATTATCTGCCAGAAGATCAAGTTTATGATACTAATGATGAACCAAGATGGTCATGCAAATGTACCATTAGAAGTCATGTAATAGAAGAGACCGCCTATGCAACTTCTAAAAAAATAGCAAAGAAATATGCAGCATACCTTTGTATCTGTAATATTTGTGGATTAAAAGACCAATATGAGAATGATGAAAACTAAGAATTAAATAATGAAATTGTTGTATTGAAAGAATTAGCTCACAGTATAAAAACTGTGGGCTTTTTGTTAAAACCATAGATGTTTATAATTTTATTTGTTATAATAACTACAAAGAACATAAAGTACAAGTAAATGGTATCAATTCAGATATAGAGAATTATGAGAGACCTTCAGGCGTTTTAGAAAACGATGAAGATTATCTCACACAAGGCATTGAGATTGATGCAATAGCATTTGCTCATCAACAGATGTTTTTACATTTTAGTTTGAAAACTGTAATACCTGAAATTATTAGAAAAGAAGTGGATAAAAACATTGAGAAAAGAGGAAATTAGTAATGAAAAATTTTAAGAGCAACAAAGAAATCTTGTACCTAATTTTAATTGTTAATGGTTTATATTTAGTAATTTCATATTTTACATATCTAATTAAAATGAGTTCTTATCCAATCAGTACGACTATAACTGATTACTTATTACTTATACCGTATCTTGTAATTGGGATAGTAATTACTATAGGATTAACATTGTATTTTTATAAGAAATATGAAAAACAAAATATTAGTATCTTAGATAAATCTAAAGTATTCTTGTTAGCAAATTTACCTAGTTTTATAATGTTTGATCTAACGATCTTTATTATATTATCTATGGTGATTATAGTTGATTAAATCTAATAACATTTACAAAGATAGTAATATGAAAAAGGGTTTTGATATATTTGGAAGAGAATATGGAGTAATGTTTAGAAACGATTTACATCATATAGATTCAGTGGATTATCATATTTATAAAAAGATGGTATTGATTGATTCTCATTCTGTAGACTATTTATATAATCGGGATAAAAATAAAGTTACCAACGAAGTGATAAATCATGAATTATATGATTATGCTCAAAAATTCAAAGGATTTTCTAATTTTGACACGGTGAATAGTGTTCTTGATTTCACATACAACATTGTGAAAAACTATAATGTTCCATTCAGGGATATGACTTTCGGAGGCACAGAAAAAGAGATAATTGAAAGAGGAACAGATTGGTGTACTGATGTTTCTCGTGTTGGATTAGCATTATTACAGTGTTTGAATATCCCATGCAGAATTGCTATATTAGTAAATTCCAACAAAGCATATAATGGTCATACTGTTTGTGAGGCATTTATAAATAATAACTATATTATGGTTGACTTTACTTATGGCGTGTTAGGATTTTTATCAAAGAAGTATTCTGTAAGAGATATATTAAAGAAACCACAGATTATTAATAAAATTTACCACTCGAGATTGGGCTCAAATATCGATTTAAATTATATAATAGGTTTATTTGATATGGCTGCAATTGTCGAATATGATATTACTAAAAATTATAACTACTTAATCAGTAGACCTAATGAGTACTATTTAAACATGATGAACTTCTCACATGACGGTTCATGGAAAATGGGTGAGGATATGAGTGATGATTCAAATTTAAAAGGTCTTAACTTGACAATTAGAAAAGCAACAGTTGAAGATGCTGAAGGAAAAGGGTATGTTCATTATCAAAGTTGGATTGAAACATACACAGGTCTTTTTCCTGATGATGTGATGAAGAGATTGTCTCTTGAAAAGTCTATAGAAAATGCACGAAAATATCCAGAAAACACTTATGTGGCCATTGTGGATGATAAAATTATAGGTTTTAGCTGTTATCTTGAATCACGCGATGAAGATTTAGAAGATACAGGTGAAATAATGGCAATATATATTTTAAAAGAATATCAAGGTCTTGGAATAGGAAAGAAACTAATGGAAGTTTGTTATAAGGAAATAAGTAAATATTCCAAACTATCCCTTTGGGTACTTGGTTGCAATAAGAAATCAGTAGGTTTCTATGAAAGACAAGGATTCATTGCTGATGGAAAAACTAAGATGCTTCATGGCAAAGAAGTCATTAGAATGATTAAAAATTTGTGAGGAGAGAATTTTATGGAGAAAGATATCCCAATTATAGATACAATTGGATTAGATGAAGAAGGTATAATTTCTGCTAAAAAAATGTTTGAGTCAAGAAACCTACCTAAATTACCAAAGCATATTACTACTGCGTTAGTCTTATTTGATAATAGCCCATCCGGTGAAATAATAAGTAAATCAAGAGAGTTATTTAAGTTTGTTGCAGCATGGCTAGTCAATAGTGGTTCAACCGACTTATCAACCTATGATACGAATGCTTATGCTTCATGGATTACAATTGATCCCTCTATCGGTGTTGTAAAAGATTTCACTGGATTAATTATTGAAATTAGCTGTTATCATGATTTAATTAACGATACCTATAAGTTTATCGATAACACAAATCATCAATATCCAATGGTAACTAATACATTTGTTTCTGAAACTGGTTTAGATATCTTAGTATCGGCTTATGTTGAGGAGGTAACTGAATGAGAAAACTATTATTACTCTTTGTTATTGTTTGTTTAGGTTTCATGTTGGTATCCTGTGATGATAATGATAATAATTCATTATATGATGGAGATGTAACGACACATGAAAATCCAACTCTTTTTAGCGACCTAATCACCGAGATTAAAGGTGTATTTGAAGATTAATACAAAAAAAAGTGGCAGATATCCTTATATTTGACCCAACACAAATATGGTATACTAAAATCAATCATATTGAGTGTTTATAAAAACATCTAAGGAAGGATCATCATGACACTACTTCAACTTAAATATTTTGTTACGGTATGCGATCACGGATCACTCAGTTTAGCGAGTAAAGTTTTATATGTGACGCAACCAGCACTATCTTCTGCGATTGCTCACTTAGAAAAAGAATATAACGTTAATTTGTTTGAACGGAAAAACAATACCATGATCTTAACTAAAGATGGTGAGTTTTTCTATGAAAAAGCGAAGAGCATTCTTGAAAGTGTTAACATGTTCGAACGCGATTTAAGTGATTTATCAAATCAAAAGACAACCATCAGAATTGGTGTTCCACCAATGATTGGATCCTTTTTATTTCCTAAGGTTTATGATCAATATATGATTGAGCATTTAGATGCTAGATTTGAAATATGGGAAGAAGGATCTTTGAGTGTTAGAAATAAGATCTTAAATGGGACATTAGATTTAGGGTTCACCATTCTTAATGATAGTGAAAATGAACATTATCAAAGAGAAGTTATTCTAGAAACAGAATTACTCTTTTGTGTTTCCAAATCAAATCATCTATCATCTAAAGAATCTTTAACGATTCAAGATATCCAAAATGAACCCATTATTTTAATGAGAGAAGGCTTTTATCAATCGCGATTGATTAAAGCCATGTATAACGAAATCGGATTAGCTCCCAATATTGTCTTGGTATCAAGTCAGATTTTAGTCATACGTAATTTTGTTAAGATCAATGCAGGTGGAGCATTCTTAATTAAGGAACTTGTCGACCCAGATGACCACTCTATCATCGGTATACCATTCAAGGAACCCATTAAATTGAGAATTGGTTTAATTTGGCGTAAAAACGCTGAATTACACCCTGGAGCGATTCAATTCGTCAATTATCTCAAGCACAGCTCATAGAAGCTATAAATTATATTTATAACGTATAAATAAATGCGAAAAGGAGCCTATAGTATACGGCCCCTTTTTTTGGTATGATTAAGGTGTTAACGCTTTCATTGATAGAATTGGGAGGTTTTTTATGGAAGAAACGGATTTGAAGACAAAAAAACAAGACAAAAATAAATTAATACCAATGCTAGGTAGATCAGGAATATGGACGATAATCCTGGTTTTTGTTATTATGCTATCTTCATTATTTGCGAGTCTCATTCAAAATGATTGGGGTAATGTCGAAATAACGACTGTTTACTTTGATGCAAGAGACGATCAAACAGTTGCTTATGATTTATACAAACCAATAACAGCAACAGAAGATAACAAAGCACCACTGGTTGTCGTCATTGCAGGCTTTCAACGCTCAAGAGAAACTCAAGGGCATGTTGCTCTAGAGTTTGCTAGAAGAGGGTTCGTTGTCATTAATATCGATCCTTATAGCCAAGGTGATTCATCATCAAGTCAAGGCATCCAAGGTAGTGCAATCGCAACAGTTGAAGGCTACGGTTCATTTGATATTATTGATTATGTTTATGATAATCCCGATGTTTACCCATTTATTGATAAAGCGCATATCGGTGTCACAGGACATTCAGCTGGTGGTAATGCAGCTTATCAAGCTGCAGTACACTTCGGAAAAGATTCTGTCAACAATGGTGGCGTCAGTAAAGTACACTCAGTCTTCATTTCTGGATATGTCTTATCCATCGCATCTGACATCTCATATTCAAAGAGTAACATGGGAATGGATTATGCACTCTATGATGAAGGCGCATTTAGAAATAAAGTTAATTTACTCGCACCAGAAGGAACAAGCTTATCTGATGTGACATGGATGACTGAAACACATGATTTTGTTAATTCAGGTTTAGTTCAAGCTGGATTACCAATTATTGACTACGGCACTCAAGTTGTCATTGAAAAGATTTATGGAAATCCTAACTTACGCAATATGCGTCAAGTGTTTAACACAGAAACAATTCATGCTTTCCAACCTTATAGTAAAGAAGCTACTGGAAAAATCATCAGATTTTTCGAGATAGCACTTGATTTTTCTAATCCTGAGATTGCTACATCCGATCAGGTTTGGACCTATAAAGAAGTATTTACAACCATATCACTTGTTAGTTCACTTGCTATGCTTGTTCCAATTGCTTCTCTTCTTTACCGGATTCCATTCTTTAAGAAGTCAAAACAAGATCCAATCTATATTACTGAAAAAAGAAGCACCTCACGACTTATCATCTACATCGTTGTCTTTATCATTTCTGCAGCATTCGCTGCACTGACATATCTACCATCTAGCCAACTCACATTTACTTTCTTCCCAGAGGCCAGCAATTCAGTCAATACGTGGTTCTTCCCACAAAGAATGACTAATGCAGTTGCGATATGGGCAGTATTAAGTGGATTATTCTCAGCATTGATGTTCATCTTAAGTCACTTAATCTTTAGAGGTAAAAAAGAACCTGGTAAGATTGAGACCACAGGATTAAAAGAAGAATCTAAACGTTGGGGTATTAAGCTTCCACTCAAAGACTTCTTCAAAACAGTTCTATTAGGAATATCTGTTGTTGTCATCTATCTTTTATTCTTCTCGCTTGTTTACATGATATTCCATGTTGACTATAGACTCATCTTTATCATGTCAGCAAGACATATCAATTTCAAGGTAATCTTACAGCTTCTAATGTATTTCCCATTGTTCTTTATCTTCTATTTCTCAAATTCAATTCGAGTCAATGGAAGTCAAATGCATGGTAAGCTACCAGAAAATGTGAAGTTGTTACTAGCAGGACTGATGAATATTGCTGGTTTAGCAGTTATTCTCTTTATTCAATATTATGCATTCTTTACAACAGGTACAATCGCATTTACAGAATTAGCAGATGGAACGACACAATGGTTATACGTAAATATCTTATTTACATTGGTACCAGTGATGTTCTTAATGCCATTCTTTAATAGATGGTTCTATAAGTTAAGTGGTAATTCATATCTAGGACCAATCATTATTTGTGCAATCTTTGTTTTATTCGCACTTAGCAACTCAGTTGCATATATTCCTATTTGATTCGCTAAATTAATAAGATAGTCCATTAAAAGTAAAAATATGAAAAAAAGGAGATTTCAATTTAATTTGAGGACTACAAATAAAATTGGAAAATACATTAAACATCAAGGTTTGATGTAGGAAAGGAAAAAAATATGAAAAAAATATTTTTAGTAATTGCAATGATACTGATGTTAGGTATAGTTGTGGGTTGTCAGAAAGACCCAGTTGTAGAACTAACCTATACAGTTACATTTGATTCAAACGGAGGAACAGCAATTGATGATCAAGTCATTCTTAATGGCGGTAAGGTCACAAAACCTGCTGATCCTACAAAAGAGGGTTTCCTCTTTGATGGCAAATGGATGAATGGCACATTTGAATGGGACTTCGCGATTGACATCGTTACAGAAGATATCACACTTGTTGCTGGATGGATTGAAGTTTCTACAACTCCAACCAATATCCAAGTGAGTGATGAGTTATTCTCATCAACACTCGTATGGCAGCAAACAGATGCTGAACTTCAAACTTTTGTTGTATCGATTAAACCACTCGGTAGTAGTACCTATACTGTCGTTCCTGGTACTATATCAATCGAAACTACAGATGTACTTGATACAGTAACATTTACGCCAACAGTTATTCCTTTAGGCGGTTATTATGGCGTTAAGGTTGAAACTGGTTCAGAAGTAGGATCAAGATATTCATTATTGTTAGGAGGAGCAGGAACTGTTGCTAATCCTTATATGGTAAGTAAAGGATCAGAAGTTATCGCTTTATTAGAAGATGATACACTTGCTGATAAAGCATTCTTACAAGTTCAAGATGTTTTAACAACACTAACTCAACCAATTGAAATCAATAATGATAGACAAATTAGTTTCAGTGGTGTTTGGGATGGTGGTAATTATGCAATCTCATTTACTGGTAATGGTGGGTTATTCCATGAAATTACAAGTACAGGTGTTGTTAAGAACTTAACGGTTGCTTCAACAACTGTCTTAAGCGCACAAGAAGGTAATGCTTATCCAATTGGTGCTATAGCTAATACGAACAATGGTTTAATTGAAAATATTACAGGTGGTGCTAGTTTAACTAATGCAGATATCCAAGGTTTCTTACCAGTTTTTGATGGTGTTGTTGACACAACAGATACAACAACTGGTGCTGGTGGTATTGCAGGGATTAACGGCGAAACTGGTATTATTAGAAATGTTACCGTCAGTGGTGCAGGTGCTGTCAAAGCCGGGCGCGGTGTTGGTGGTGTCACAGCTTATAATTATGGTTTAATAGAATTTGCTACAGTTACAGCAACACTTCCTGCTGGTAATCAAGCAAACAGTGCAAGAAGTTCTAACACCTATTCATTTGGTGGTGGTATCACAGGATTTAACTTTGGTACTATTTCTAAGAGTGTCGTCAGTGGTAGAGTATTCGCTCAAAGCGCATATAGTACAACTGGTGATGGTAATGAAGGTAAGAACGTTGCTTTTGGTGGTATTGCTGGTTACAATGAAGGTTTAATTACTGAAACTTCATTTGCTAGATCAATCATTAGTGCAAAAGAATTCATTCCTAAAGATCAAGCAGAAGCATTAGGTGATTCAGCGAATAACTTAGGCGTTGCATCAATTCATGGTGATTTATATATTGGCGGTATTGCTGGTATTAATGCCGGAGAAATCACTGATGTTTATGTTGGTGGTGCCTTAATTGGTGGTAGAGACTTTGTTGGTGGTGTTACTGGTTTAACACTTACTGGTGGAACAATTTCTAATACTTATGTATTTGCTAATGTCAGCATCAAAGATGATGGTGGACTTAAAGTCACTCTAGCAAATGCTAAGACAACACTTACAACTTATGATATCGCTCCTAGTGGATTTGATACAAATAGCGTATTCTTTAGAGAACTACTTAATTCAAGAACAAGTAATAATTGGACACCTGGTGATTTAGATGCTCCTATGCTTCCTGAATTTACAGGTGCTGATTTAACAATGGTTGGTAATAAGTTTGCTTCAAGTGGTGTCTTATTATGGCAACAAGGTGCAGTAACTGGCGTTGATATCTTACTTGATACAATCGTCTTACCTTATGGTGCTACACAAGCATTAGACTTTGCAGTTACACCATCTAACGCACCAGATACATTTACCGTATGGACATCAAGTGATGATCAAATCGTTGAAATCTTAGGTGAAGGCGTCATTAAAGGTATTGCTGCAGGTACTGCAACAGTCACTGTAACAACAAGAGATGGTAGTTATACTGATACCATTGAAGTTACTGTTGAAAATTATGAAATGATTGATAGTGTTACTGTAACTGCTGATGTCTTAACATTACCAGCTCCAAATAACAGTGAAGATAGACTTCCTGTTGATATTGGAACAGTAGTAACGTTCACAGTTGATATTCTACCTGTTACAGCTGATTATCAAAACTTTACACTTTCTTCATCAAATTCAAGAGCATCTGTTGATGGTAATGTAGTCACATTCTTATATGGAAATACAGGACCTGGTAACGTAAGTATTAATGTTACTTTTGAAGATGCAAGTGTTGCAGCTTTAGAATATCGTTTCTTAACAGTTCAACCAGTAGTTGATGTTCCTATTGAAAGTGTTGTTGTAACAACTGATACAGTTAACTTACCAGAAGCAAACAACTCAGAAGAAAGATTTGAAGTTGCAATTGGAACAATAGCAACTTTCACGGTTGATATTCTTCCTTTAAATGCAACAACTCAAAGTTATACTATTACATCATCTAATGATAAAGCTACAGTTGCTGGAAATGTTGTAACATTTGTTTTAGGCTCTGGAGTGGGCGATGTTGATATTACTATTACATTTGATGATACAGCTCAAGAAACTCTAGTATATCAACTCACAACAGCTGAAGTCGTGGCTGATGTTCCTATTGATAGTGTTGTCGTTACAGCTGATGTCTTAACATTACCTGAAGTTAATAACAGTGAAGTAAGAGACCAAGTATTTATTGGTACAGTTGTTACTTTAACAATTGATATATTACCAGGAAATGCTACAAATCAAAATTATACAGTAACGACATCAAATTCAAGAGCAACAGTTGATGGAAATGCTGTCACATTCGTATGGGGTAATACTGGTCCTGGTAGTGTTAGTATCAAGATTTTATTTGAAGATACAACAGTAGGTGTAGCTGGATTACTTGAATACCGTTTCACTACAGTAGAAGTTGTTCCAGTGACAGATGTTACTGTAACTACTGATGTCCTAACATTACCCGAAGCAAATAATAGTGAAGTTAGAGACTTAGTTGAAATTGGAACTGTCGCAACTTTCACCGTTGACATTCTACCTCTTAATGCAAGTTATCCAGGTTATACGATAACAACATCAAATTCAAGAGCTGAGGTTGTTGGAGATGTTGTCACATTCGTATATGGTAATACTGGTCCAGGTAGCGTTAGTGTCGTCGTTACATTTGATGATCCAAGCGTTGCTTCCTTAGAATATAGATTTACAACATTTGAACAAGTCATTCCTATTACTAGTGTTACAGTAACTGCAGACACATTGACATTACCAAACGTCAATGATAGTTTAGATCGACTTCCAGTAGTTAGAAATACTATTGTAACTCTAACTATTAATATTCTTCCAGAAAACGCTACAAATCAAATTTACGTAGTAACCATTTCTAATTCAAGAGCAACAGTTGATGGTAATGTTGTTACTTTCGGTACCTCTACTGTAGGTAGCGTAAGTATTAAGATATTATTTGAAGATACTACTGTGGGAGTGCCTTTTGTAGACACTGAATTAAAAACTTGGGGAATGCTTGAATATCGCTTCACGGTTACAGACTAAATGTATTTATTACTTAGAAAGGCAGTGATATGATGGATATAATGGAAGAATCATTAGCGCTACATAGAAAATTAAAAGGTAAAATATCGGTTGAAAGTAAATTCGATATTAAGAATAAGAAAGATTTATCATTAGTATATACACCAGGTGTTGCAAGCAGCTGCCTTAGTATTAAGGATAACCCTGAAGAAGCTTATGAATTAACTTCTAAAAATAATACTGTTGCTGTCATCAGTGATGGCACAGCAGTATTAGGATTAGGGGATATTGGCCCACTTGCGGTAATTCCCGTCATGGAAGGCAAATGTGCAATCTTTAAAAGATTCGCTGGTATCGATGCAATTCCAATTGTATTGGATACTAAAGACGTGGATGAATTAGTTAAGACTATTTCTTATTTAGCACCTTCTTTTGGTGGTATCAATTTAGAAGATATTAGTGCACCTAGATGTTTTGAAGTTGAAAAGAGATTAAGAAGTATGTTGGATATTCCTGTTTTTCATGATGATCAACATGGAACAGCAATCGCATGTAGTGCTGCACTAATCAATGCACTCAAGCTTGTCAAAAAAGATTTAGTAACAGCTAAGATCGTTATTAATGGTGCAGGTAGTGCAGGGATTGCGATTTCAACATTCCTATTAGGATTAGGAGCTAAGAATTTAATTGTTTGCGATCGAGCAGGCATCTTAGATCCTGAAACACAAAATCTAAATTCATCACAAATCGAAATGGCACATATGTCTAATTTGGGAAACATTAAAGGTTCTTTAAGTGTTGCTTTAGCTGGAGCTGATGCTTTTATTGGTGTTAGTGCTGGAAATGTTGTAAATCAGGCAATGGTTAAATCAATGAACAAAGATGCTGTTGTATTTGCACTTGCAAATCCAACACCGGAAATAACAAGAGATCTTGCACTTGGTGCAGGAGCTAGAGTTTATGGTGCTGGTATCTCTAATATTCCTAACCAGATTAATAATGCACTTGTGTTCCCAGGATTATTTAAGGGATTATTAAAAGCAAGAGTTAAACAAATCGATACGGATATGGAGATTGCTGCATGCAAAGCATTAGCAAGTCTCGTATCAGATCAAGAATTAAGTGATGATTATATTATCCCAGATGTATTTAATGAAAATGTGACTAAAGCAATTAGTGAAGCAATCATTAAATGCCAAAGTGAAAAATGAAGAAGTTATTGATTGCGATCTTGCTCTTGACATCACTCGTACTTACAGGATGCGAAACTGAAACAGACCCAATCATACCAGTAGATCCTAAAGTTAGTTCTTTGGATAAAGAGGATTTAACAAGTGATTATGTTTCTTGGTATGGCAGACATCAAACTGTTGGCGATTATGAGTATTTCTATCATACAGCAACAGGTTTTAAGGTGAACTTTACGGGAAGAATTGTTGATATTACCTTATCACTTTCTGATAAGAATAATGACATCTATTTTTCTCTTGCCAAAGATGATGAATCCTTATTAGATGGAGAAGTTTTAGTTTTAAGTGAAGAGATGCAAACATTTCAAATTACCTTTGATACATATGATGATCATCAGATCCAACTCGTTAAACGTAGTGAACCTGAAGACGGTGTAACCTCTTTAGTGTCACTAGTAACAAACGGAGAATTTAATAAGATAACAGAAGATACGACTGCACCCCATTTTCTTTTAATTGGTGCCTCAGGGATATCTGGTCATGGTGCATTAGGAAATGAAGGGCAAAGAAGAACAACTGAAAATTCTTCATCGCTTCATTCGTTTGGTTATTTAACAGCTGTCCAATTTGGGGGTACCTATGAATTTGTAAGTAACTCAGGTTGGGGATTAGCATTTGGCTTTAATGATACAAGCGGTCAGGTAAACATTAATAAGGCTTATGATTATATTGGTATTGATGCGAATCAAGATATTGTTGATGTTCTATACGACCATAGTGTTGTACCCGATATTATCATCGTCAATATTGGTGGTAATGATTATACTTCAGTCATTAATAAGTTAAGTGGATTTGCTAAAGAAGATAAAGTTAATGAGTTTAAAAATACAGTTGCAGAGTTTATCTTGAAATTAAGAGAAGATGCGCCAAATGCGCATATTTTCTGGACGATAACAACCGGCTCCTTAAACGGAACGGCAGCTGCTAGTGTCTTTGGTTTATTAGATCCTGCTGATCAAGCGTTTGTTCATATGGTTATTATTAAAAATGTTGGTGAAGATGGTGATCCAGAAGGTGCGGATAATCATTGTTCCTATTTTACACATCAAAGATCAGCCGATTTGATTGCTGCAGCCATTCTAGAATTCACAAGTTTAACAAAAACAGAATAAGATAAAATCCCAGATATAAAAAAAAGGTAGATAAGCGATTTAATTTGCTTACCTACTTTTTTTATCTTCTTCTTCTAAATATACCTGCACCACCACTTGATCCTCCACCGCCTTTATTGATGATGAATCCACCACCTAGAATAAAGAGAAGTAAAAAAGGAAGTGCTGCAGATAGTTTTTCTCCCCATGTAGAAAATGGAGAAAGTAAAAATATAATTAAACTCATTGGAATTGGATCTTCATATGAAGTATTCGGATTATTGATTAAATACTCTTCATAGACGCTCATATCATAATCAAAGCTCTCATAGCCATAGACATCAACATAAATTGCTGATAGCAATTCATATTCCATGTTCATGACTGCTAGATCTAAGTCATACCACTCATCACTATATAAGGTGTTATCAACGATGACACCTAATTGTGCTGGTGAGACATATTGTTCCATGCGATATCCAAGTTCTATTTGCGTTTCTATCAGTTCCAAATACTCAATTTCATTTTCAGTATAAGGTTGGAAGAACAAGAGAACAAGAATACCCATATCATCATCACCAATGCGCCATTGGCGATAGATTTCAGTTTTATCGTAATTAGCGACATCATCCCGGGTTTCAACTTCAAAGGTTGCTATAACGAGTTGTGCGCCACCATCTGTCTTATCTTGTGTACTCTCATATAAACGCTCACCCTCACGTCTTATGCTATCTCTAGTAGCTTCATAAAGGATGTTTGCATAGTCGTTGATATAAAAAGCATTAGTTGGTCTTGGATACTCATCCTTTTTGCATGCTGAAAGAACGATAAGAATGGTGAACAGTATAAGTATAGATAATATTTTTTTAATCTTAATCGAATTCAATGACTGGGACTTCATCTGCACCATCGTTCATCTTCCAGTATTCAACACTCTTGTCAAATCCAAACATACCTGCATAAAGAACTCTTGGGAATCTTCTAACTGATGCATTGTAATCTTGAACTGCTTCATTGTAATCACGTCTAGCAACAGCTAGTGATGATTCAATCGAAGATATTTCATCGATTAACATATAATATGATCCCGCAGTAGCAATATTAGGATAATTTTCCATAACGACAAGCAAATTAGCTAAAGAAACAGCTTCAAGTGCATCAGCAGCGATTAACTCATCTTGAGTGCCTGCCCTTGTTTATCGCTTCTTAATTTAAGCAATTCTTCTTGCTTGGCTTGTAATTTTTCGTAGCGATTTGATAGTTCTTCGTATTTCTTGTTGTAGTCATCTAAGCTGATGC
>Ga0268277_1000632_pt1 | contig 27349 bp, 40 predicted proteins | sample saktaG_5_FD_190132 | JGI IMG/M metagenome (GOLD analysis project Ga0268277, IMG submission 190132) | Saline water microbial communities from Sakinaw Lake, British Columbia, Canada - sak_2010_1_5_50m | ecosystem: Environmental > Aquatic > Non-marine Saline and Alkaline > Saline ...
TGACCCAAAGCAAAGGAAGCCTGATATCTCATTGGCAAAAGAAAAGCTTAACTGGGAGCCAAAAATCAGCTTTGAAGAAGGCATAAAAAAGACAATAGAATACTTTAAGTCATCTCTTTCTTAGAAAGGACTTCAATATCATAAAAATCCACAGAAAACACAAAATTTATATACCAAAGGTGTATAACTATACACTAAAGGTGTATAATATGTTAACTGACAATGAAAAAAAGGTTTTAAAGTTTATTTTTACAGCTTTTGATGAAGATTATTCTATTAATAACATTGCAAAAAAATGCAGTTTATCCCCAAATGGCACAGCTAAAATATTAAATAAATTTGAGAAACAAGATATCCTCAAGCCCAAGAATATTGCTAATATTAAATCATATAAGCTAAATTTTGAAAACGAAAAAACTCCAATCATACTGGAATTAACCCTAATCCCAAAATTAGAAAAAAAACTAAAATACCGGCTGGATGATTTAAAGGAGTTAAAGGAAATAACAAATGCATGTATTATCTTTGGGTCATATATAAATATGAATAAAAAACCAAATGATTTAGATATCTTGTTTGTTTTAGATAAAAACAACTTTGAAAAATATAAAAAGAAATTATCTCATCTTCGTGAAATCATGCCCGTTAAGATTCATGATGTTTTGCAGACAGAAGAAGATCTTAAGCAGAATATTATTCAAAAAGATAAAATCATTTTGGATATTTTAAAGACAGGTATAATACTATGGGGGCAAAAAATAATAGTAGGGGTTATAAAAGATGTCTATAAAAGATAAATTGCAAAAATGTTTTAAAGAAGGTGAAAGAAGTGGTGAACGCCATAAAGGCTTGAAGAAAATAACAATTTCAGAAGAAAAAGTTAAGGGCCATCTGGCAAAAGCAATACACAACTTCAAAGCTATGATTAGTTTTCAAAAAAATGGATTTTCTGACTGGTCAGCATCTGCTTCATTCTATTGCCTGTATCATTGCTTGCTGGCTTTGATAGCTAAAGAAGGTTTTGAATCCCGCAATCAAAGCTGCACTTTTGCATTAATCAATGATATGATTGAAAGAAAAAAAGTTTCTTTAACCAAAGATGAATTAAAAGAGATATTTGACAAGGATGTCACAGAAGATTTAGAATATAGCAATAAGATAATGGACATAAGGGAGAACATGCAGTACTCTATTAAAACATCATTAGAAAATCAAGAGTTTATAGAACTGAAAAAAAGAACTAAAATGCTGTTTGATAAAATAAGAATAGATATTGAAAGTATTGATTAAAAAAACAAAAAGATATAATTTTAATATAGCCAGAAGACGACCCCAAGCAAAGGAAGCCGGATATCTCCTTAGCAAAAGAAAAACTTAATTGGGAACCAAAAATCAGCTTTGAAGAAGGCATAAAAAAGACAATAGAATACTTTAAGTCAGCTCTTTCTTAAATACTATTCCTTAACACCCCATAGTATTTCAAAGAATTTCCAGTCAAACAGCCACTAATTCTTTTTCTTTAATCTCTTCATGAACTATTTGCTTTGCAGTTTCCCAATAAAAATCCCTGAATTTTTTTACAATAGGATTAGCAAAATCAAGCCTGTACATTTTAGCTTTTCCAACTACCCTTGTTTGTTTTATTATTTTTCTCTCTTCCAAGTTTTTCCAGAACAGTTTCAAGGTGGAATAGCCTACTCCTGAAAGGCTGGCTATATCTGTCATACTATAATCAAAATCCTCGTTAACTATCAAAAAGTCCATTACTTTTAGTATAGGGCTGTCTCCAAACATGCTGAGAAAAACGCTTTGCGTTTTTTTGGCACACAAAAAATCCTTCGGATTTTTTCGTGTTTCTAAAAAAGCAGTTTTTTTGTTTTCCATTGTAGATTCTAAAAAATATAATAACTATATAAATGTTTCTATTTTTAGCCAATATAAGCTATAAATTACAATCAAAAGAATAAAGGTTATATACAAGCCCAAAAATGTTTTAGGAATGGGGAAAAAATTATCTAAAATCAACTATATTAAAATTAAAAAAAATATTCTCAAAAAGTTATATTCAAACAAGGCATTTAGTAAAGGGCATCTTTTATATGAAAGATTAACATCTGGAATTCCTCCTCACCTCACTGGTTTTGTTGATGACGTTCTTAACAACCTTATTAAGGAAAGCTTAGTTATTTATTATGGTAAAACAAAGCATGGCAACGCATACCAGTTAAATATCAGGAAATTAAAGGAAATTGAGGAAATTATTTTTTAAGTTAAGTTGTATGGTATATTAACTGATTTATAAGATAAAAACAAAAATCTTATACAATTACTAATTTTCTTTTCTATTATTGGGGTAAAAGATGAACATACTAATAACAGGTAGCGCTGGATTTATTGGCTTTCATGTAGCAAAAGCCCTGCTTGAAAGGCTCTGCCTTTTTAGAAGGAATAGACTGGATTATCCTAAATGCATTTTTCGTATTTACACAATAAGTAAGCCTTAATTTGCCATCTGTTGATTGTAATTTCAGTTGTACCCAAATTGGGGACAGTTCAAGAGCATTAAATTGTCTCATTAAAGTAAACATCCTGTTTTGTATAATTTACATTGAGCTTATTAAGAAAAACAATCATATCATTCTCTCTGTTTTTTGGTATGGCAAGCATTCCATCTCCCAATCTTTTTCCACCAAGCTGGCTTTATTTAACCTCTTTTTTTATAACCTCCCAATGCCCTCCTTTTGCAGGACCAACTCTTTTCAATAATTTTTTTTGTTTTAACCTTGCAATATTCCATTCAACACCCCTTATTGTAAGCCCTGTTTTTACAGAGAGTTCTTCCCGTGTTATTTTAGGATTCTCATTAATTAAAGCAAGAATCTTCCCCACAGTTTTCCCCACAGTTTTCACTGCTCTTGTAAAAGTGACTGTAAAGAAGTTTGTAAACTCAAATTTTGGCAGGGGCAATCCTGCTTCTTTCATTGCTCTTCTCATCCTTCCAATACCAGAACCGACTTTCTCAACCAGATCAGCTCTTTTGAATAAGCTGAACAATAAAGGATTTCTGGAATATTGCTCATATACAATATTCTCAGTTACATTGTGTTTCATTTTCCAACAACCTCCCAATGTCCTCCTTTTGCTGGACCAATTCTTTTCAATAAACCATCTTCTTTCATTCTAGTGAGGTTCCATTCAACTCCTTTGATACTTAACCCTGTTTCTTTAGCTATTTCAGGAGTTGTGACTGACGGATTTTCTTTAATAATCTTGATAATTTTCACCCTAGTTTTCACCCTAGTTTTCACCCCAGTTTCTGCGATCTTTGGCTTGTAAAGTATAATCCTGAAAAATTCATCTACCTCAAATTTGACTTTTAACCCCCTCTCTTTAACCTGTTTCTTTATTCTATTAATCCCTGAACCGACTTTTTCAATCAAGCCGAAACGATGAAAAATATCAAATATAATCGGATTTCTAGGCATACTTATTTTTCCTAATTGTCGTTTATCAAAAAGCAGTTTACCTTTATTGGTAATTTCCACTCGGTCATCAAAGATTTCAACAAATATGCCAAACCTGTCTTCAAAACACTTAGAAATCGAAGATTTCTGGTGTGCCAAAAATCCTTCAGATTTTTGAGCATAATCTCTATGGATTAAGGCATTAATTAGGGATTCCCTTAAAGCTTCATAAGGTATTTCAGGAATTTCTTTACGCGGTCCATATCCTTTAATTTCGTATTCTAATCGCAAATGCTGTTTTAAGAATGCAAAAGTATTTTCATAATTATTTAACAAATCATTTTTGAAATCTTTTCTGTCAATAATATTCACTTTGTCCCTGCCTTTGTATAAAACACAAGTAACAAAATTCTGCCTGAAGAATCTTTCTGGCTCTTTAGCAAATAACAGAATGCCAGCATTATTCAATCTAAATTTTCTCTTTACAATAATTCCTAGAGAAAGGTTAATTAAAATTTCTTTTATAGGGATTACTTTAGAAATATTGCTTCTTTTCAAGAATTCCAAAAACTTTTTTTCATCAAAATCTTGAGGAAATTTGAAATTTGCATTTATTTGATTATCAAACCTTATTTTTCTTTCACCAACTGCAAAATCCATAATTTCATCCCTTGTCATCTTTTGGGAATTAGATCCCTTTCTCATATAAAACCCAAATGAGCATTTATGGAGCTTATTATCTGATTCCTTTACTCCAATAATTACAATGTTATCAAAACTGCTGACTGAGATTTCTATCTTAGGGTCACAATTATGCGCAATATTAATAATTCTTGATTTTAGCTTGTTAGTTAGTTTGCAGCCAAATATCCTATTTTTATCATCGACCCCTAGAAAGATTCTGCCTCCATTTGCATTTGCAAAGGCAACTATCTCTTTAGCCAAAGACTTGTCAAAGGATTCTTTAAACTCAGTATATTGCCCTTCACCTTGCTGCAATATAAATTCCAATTCTTTCTTATTCATTTTATTGCTTCTGCTTCACCTGAATTTGGAGATTTAAGCTGTTAAAGCCTATTGCCATTTTAGTGAATTAGCTTATTTTTATGCCTTGCCTGATTTTTTCATTGGTTTTTTTAGAATTAGTGAATGAATTTCGGAAAATAAGATAATTAATCTTAAGAATTAAAAAATCGCGAACTGAAACAATGGCTTACTGTTCATCCTTTTGATAAATCTCTAAGAAGACTATTTTATTCTCAGAAGAAAAATAAGCATAAGCTAACCTATAAGGCGATATGTAAAGTTCTCTGGTTCCTTTTCGTGAATACCTCATAGGTTTTCCAATTTCAGGATTCTCAATAATCTTTTCAATCTGTTTCTTAATCTTTAGCTTAAGAGAATTATTCTTTACCTTGCTGATTTTCTTAAGAAAATCATTCCTGTATTCAATATTTAACATGCTTTCAGCTCTTTAAGAAAATCATCTTTGGATTTATTCTCAAACTTGCCTTTGTCATATTCCTGCCAGGCTTTTTCTACTTTTTCAGCAAACATAAAATCATTCCTTAAATCAGATGCTAAATTCTTCATATTCTTTAAAATTATTCTGCCATTATCCTCTATCATCAAAAATTCGTCTCCAGTCTGGATATCACTCCTTAATGCACTGGGAATCACAATCTGACCTTTTGTACTGACTTTAGCAATTGCATATTCCATTTATATCACCATAGTAAGTTATAACTTACCGATATTTAAAGCTTTCTAAATTTCAGTATAACCAAAATCAGGCATAACAACACAATGTTATCAGTCTTAGCAAAAAAAGCTTACTGGATTAACCTAAAAGCTCCTTTTGTTGATACACAATTAATCTTTTGTTTTCCACCAATTGTAGCTATTTCAAGGGGAGTGGCAATTTGTCCCACCCTTCTTTAAATCCTTCATCCCTTCTTCTCATATCTTTTAAATATCCACCAGGATCTTTTGAATCTGTTAAAGCTTGAACTATATCAACAGCCACAAACCACCATCCATCATTAAACCAGGTTCTCCTTATTTTTTTGCCTTGAAAGACAATCAAGGCATTATTTTTATTTACACAATCAGTTAAGCAGGAGAAGACATTAATTTCAGTTGTACGATAATATCGGACACTTCAAAACCTTCTTCTTGAAGCTTTATTTTGGCTATCCCGGAAAAACTAATGAAAAAGTTAAGCAAAGCATAAAAAACAGTTCCATAAATAAGGTTCCATAGAATACAAAAGATATAGAATAAAATCTCCGATTAAATCATTCAGCCAATTAGAAAATGCCTAAAATTTAAAAAATCATTAGTGGAGAAAAACAAAATGATCAACAAAGAGATTATTGAAAAGAAAGAGTATTGACAGGAAGCAGAAGAGGTTTACCTCTGCTTGATTTAGAGGAAAAGAATGGAAAAACTAACAAAAAGCAAGTACAATGAGCTAATAGAAAGAATTTCAGGGCTTGTAGCACAATCAAGAACAGAACTAGCCAAAACAATAAACACAAAAATAGTAAATACATATTACACCATTGGAAAATATATTGTTGAATATGAGCAAAAAGGCAGGTTAAGGGCTGATTATGGTTCTGAATTAATGAAGAAACTTTCAAAAGAACTTTCAGCAAAACTTGGAAAAGGATTTTCGCAGAGAAATCTGAGAGACATGAGAAGGATGTATTTAACTTATCCAAAATGGCAGACAGTGTCTGCCAGATTAAGCTGGAGCCATTATTGTCTTCTGTTATCTGTAGGAGATGAAGCAAAAAGGGGGTTTTATGAAAAAGAATCAATAAAAAATTTATATTCTTTCAGGGAACTTAAAAGGCAGATAAGTTCAGCATTGTATGAGAGACTAGCTTTAAGTAAAGATAAGAAAGGAGTCTTGGAATTATCTAAAAAGGGACAGATTATTGAAAGTGCAGATGATGTTATAAAAGACCCCTATGTATTGGAGTTTCTGAGAATTCCTGAATCTGAAAGATTATCTGAAACAAAGCTGGAAAGTGCTTTGATTAGGCATTTAAGGAGTTTTCTTCTTGAACTTGGCAGAGGATTCAGCTTTGTTAATAGGCAGTATAGGATAACAATGAACAATGTGCATCATTACGTTGATTTGGTATTTTATAATATTGAATTAAAATGTTATGTGTTAATAGATTTGAAAGTGAGGGAATTCAGGCATGGGGATGCTGGTCAAATGAATTTTTATCTTAATTATTTCAAGAATGAAGTCAATATCAAAGGGGATAATCCTCCAATAGGAATTATATTATGTCTTGAAAAGAATAAGGTGTATGTTGATTATGTTCTTGGAGGGATTAGTAACAAAATATTCACATCAAGATACAAACTCAAACTTCCAACCCTCAAAGAGTTAGCTTATGAGGTTAAGAAAAAAGATGCCTAAAGAACAGATAAAACTGGAGGAAAACAAAATGATCAACAAAGAGATTATTGAAAAGAAAGAAGGGGATTATAATACCCTCATTTCCTCTATTGGCACGGTTTTAGAGGAAGCAAGAAAAAGTGTTTATACAAAAGTGAACCAGATACTGGTTAAGACATATTGGAACACTGAAAAATCCTTTGGATTTTTGGTGTGCCAGAAATCTTAGATTTCTGAGCATATTGGAAAACAGATTGTTGCAAATGCCAATAAATTTTTTTGAACTAGAGAAATTAGCTATACTTCTTCAAAACCATAAGATTTATAAATAAACATGCATTTACATACATCTATGCAATCGCAGGAGGTGTTATCAATGGAAAAAATCATAAGAACAACATTTTCCATACCAGATGAATTAAAGAAAATGATGGATAAAAGGCCTGATGTAAACTGGCCAGAAGTATTCAAGCAAGGACTGAAGAAAAGGTTAGAGGCATTAGAGAGATTACATGCAAGAGGTGAACTGTAAATGGCATGCATAACAGTTCCATTAGAAGAGTCATTCAAACAAAGAATATCCAAATTTTCATGGGTAAACTGGTCAGATGTAGGTAGGGAAGAATCTCTTAAGAAATCACTATTTGACAGATTTATTAAAACAGGCACTCTGTCCAAAGCTGACCATGAATTCTGCGACAGAATTGACTGGCATCCTGTTGATGAACTGCCGTTAAAAGAGGAGTTTGTAAAAGAACTTAAAGAGATAGAGAAAGGTCCGCATTCTAAGATGACATTAAAAGAATTAGATGAATTAATGGGACTAAAATGAGTTTGGATTTCGAAATCTCCGACAAACTGGGAAAAATTCTCGAAAAACTCGGAAGAAAAGACAGAAACCTCTCCATTGCAGTCAATAAAAAGATTAAGCAAATTGTCAACAGCGATATCACTGAAATTGAACATTTTAAAAATCTCAGGGGAGACATGAGTCATCTTAAGAGAGTTCATATTAGAAAATTTGTCCTTTCTTTCGGGCTGAGGGGCGAGAAGATTATTTTTGAAAATCTTAAGCATCATGATGACGCTTACAAGAGATAAACTATTTTCTGTTTTAGAATAAACCTTATGCTCAGGGCTAACAACTAAATCCCCTTCTTCAGTTTCAATTCTGTACATATAATCATCATGATAATATTTATTAAACCATGATTATGCTTACTGGTAAAAACTATTTATGTATATAGGTAATAGAAAGATTTTTGTAAAATCCAATATATTAAACTTCTTGCTGTTTAGTTATTATCCCTCCTGCACAAGTTATCATATTTTTCTCAAAGACAAACCTTCCAAGCTCAGGAACATAATTAAAGTCATCTGCTACAATTGGACTCAAAGTCTTTATAATCATTGTTCCTGCTTCATTGTTTTTCAGTGTATCAATATCTTCTTTAATCTCTTCAAGTGTTGATGAGTTAATCTTTTTTTCTATTTTCTCAATTTTAGCAGAAACTTCCTGTGTAGCAATTTTTAGGGTTATCATCTCATTAATATTAAAATCTTTTTTAGACATCCAGAAAACATTTGCCTTTATCCTGTCTGTAACCATTGGCAGGCTTTCATTGCATACAATATTTCCTCTTTCAATAAATAATGGGTCTTCTGTTGTTATCCCAATGCTTTCTCCTGCTTCTGCCATTGTGGGCTTTTCAAGGAACTTTTCAACAGACTTAACTTTTGTTTTTGTGTTTTGCGGAAGGATTGTAATTTCATCACCTTGCCTTATTGTTCCTGACTCTATTCTTCCGGCAAATATTCTTTTATCGTCAATCTTATATGCATCCTGTATTGGAAACCTCAATGCCTTGTCAGAGCTCTTTTCCTTTACTTTAAATGTGTCGAGGCAGCTAAGAAAAGTTTTTCCTTTGTACCAAATCATTTTTTTTGATTCTTTTGCTATGTTGTCTCCATATTTTGCAGCTACAGGGATTGTGTAAGATGGCTTTAGATTGAGTTTTTTGAAAAAAATAGCAATATCCTGTTTAACTTCATTGAATCTTTCTTCTTTGTAATCAACCAAATCCATTTTGTTTATCAGAACTATAATTTGCTTTAATCCAAGCATGCCAAGGATGTATGCATGCCTCTTTGTCTGCTCTTTCACGCCTTCATTTGCATCAATTATTAATATTGCTGCCTCTGCCTGCGATGCTCCTGTTATCATGTTTTTTATGAACTCAACATGGCCTGGTGCATCAATTATTACATAGTTTCTTTTAGGTGTCTTAAAGAAAATCTGGCATGTGTCAATAGTTATGCCCTGCTCCCTTTCCTCCTGAAGATGATCTAATATGAATCCAAATTCCATATCTTTTCCAAGAGCCTCGCATGTTTTTTTCACTTCCTCAACCTTATCTTTTGGCAGGCTATTTGTGTCATAAAGGAGTCTTCCAATAAGAGTTGATTTTCCATGGTCTACGTGACCTACAAAAACTATATTCATATTTTCCATTTTAGTTGGTTATTGTTTGTATTATTGTGAATGCTCCAAGGATTAATGTTGTTATGCCAATTATAATCGCCAGTGTTCTTGTTTTTATTTTTTTTACTGTTAGTGCTGAAAAAGGCACTGAAATCACAGCCCCAATAATTAAGTATGGGGCTAATCTCCAGTCAATAATTGATTTTGTAAGAAGATAAGCCACAACACCGACTGCGCATGTAAGTCCTTCTGCTAATGAGGTTATTCCCACTGCATTTCTTCCTTTTACTCCTGACAACAGCTGGCCTCCTGTAACTACAGGGCCATAGCCTCCTCCTGACATCCCCTTGTTAAAGGATGCAATAAATCCAAGGCCGAGGATTTTTTTCCAGCTGAATTTGTAATTTTTGTTTAATGTGAATAGTATAACTATTCCAATAACTGTAACCAATACTCCTATGTAAAGCTTAAGCCAGAATTTAGGTATGCTTACTGCTATGAACACAGCAGCAATTGTCCCGATGATACTGCATGCAGCCAGCACCAAAGCAATCTTTAGGTGTATTGGAACACCGCGGCGAAATGTTTCAGCATATCCAAGCTCTTTTAATCTTTTTATTATGTATTTTATGTTTGTTGACTTTGGCTTAAAATTAACATTCCCTGCCTTGTGGTGTGTAAAGCCAGCTAACAAGCCTGTTATCAGTTCTGAAAGCAGAACAGCAGGAACAACCTGAAGAGGGTTAAAGCCAAATATCAATAATAAAGGAGTAAGTATTGTTCCATAACCCATTCCCAAAGTTGAATCTACATATTCAGCTAAGAATGCTACTATTACAATTGTTATTCCAATTCCTAAAGCAAGTTCAAATATCATTTTACATATAACCCAAACTTCTCAGCTTTTGCATCATATAAGCTGATTCTTTGTCCTGTGCACGGCCTGCTCTTTCAGAGGTATTCGTAGTCTTTAATTCATAAATAACTTTATCAATATCATCTGCATCTGAATCAATAGGACTGCAGCAGCATTCACATCCGATGCTCCTGTAGCGCTTTCCATTCTTTGCAAAGTATAGGTTAGTTATTGGAATATTCTCTCTTTTGATGTATTCCCATATATTTAGTTCAGTCCAGTGCAAAAGCGGATGAACCCTTATATGCTCCTCATCAGACTGCTTTGACTTGAACTGGTCCCATAGTTCTGGAGGCTGGTTTTTGTAATCCCATTTAAACTCCTGATTTCTTGGAGAGAAATAGCGCTCTTTGGATCTTATTCCGTGCTCATCTCTTCTTATCCCTAATAACAATGCCTTAAATTTGTATTTGTCTATTGTCTGCTTTAATGCTTGTGTCTTTAATGCAGTGCAGCATGCAAGCTTGCTTTTTGGACCCATACCTGCCTTTATTGCCTCTTCATTTCTTCCGACTATTAGGTTTAGTTCCCATTTTTTTGCATATTCATCTCTCCACTTTATCATTTTTTTAAACTTATAGCTGGTGTCAATATGCATTATTGGAAATGGGATTTTTCCAAAGAAAGCTTTTCTGCAGAGCCATAATAATGTTGAGGAATCTTTCCCTATTGACCAGAGCATTGCAATGTCATGAAACTGCTTATATGCTTCTCTTATTATATAGATGCTTTTGCTTTCAAGCTCATCTAAGTGGTCCATTTTAAAGATATCCCAATGATTTTAGCTTTTTTTTGATATGTATTAAATCTGCTTCTTTTGATTTTTCTGCTTTTTCATACAGAATCAGCCTGACAATAAATGTGACATACTCGCTTATTGTCTTAAAATCAGTATCTTTAATAGTGTTGTGAAGATTGTCTGCAAGCTTTCCGGGTATTGAGATTATTGTTTTTTCTTTGTCTAATTCCTCAAAAACAGAAATCATATCAGAGAGAAGCTTTTGATATGAAATATCTCTTTTGGAAGCAAGAACTCTTAGTTTTTTCCTTAATTCTTCTGAAACTTGTATTGTTGTCCTGTTTTCCATCATACATAGAATTATGTATATGTTTATAAATGTTTTTGTTGGAAACCAGAATTCTTTTTTAAATTAAGTACAAATGAGCCAAAAATCAGCTTTGAACAAGGCATAAAAAAGACAATAGAATACTTTAAGTCAGCTCTTTCTTAGAATGTTTTATTTATACTGCTCCTTTTGTTGATACACAATTAATCTTTTGTTTTCCACCTATTGTAGCTATTTCAAGGGGAGTGGCAATTTGCCCCCACCCTTTTTTAAATCCTTCATCCCTTCTTCTCATATCTTTTAAATATCCACTAGGATCTTTTGAATCTGTTAAAGCTTGAGTTATATCAACAGCCACAAACCACCATTCATCATTAAACCAGGTTCTCCTTATTTTTTTGCCTTGAAAGACAATTAAGGCATTATTTTTATTTGGTTTTATGTTTTTTTAATTTTTCTTCTATAATATCTAAAATTAATTTAGGTATCCCGGAAAAACTAATGAAAAAGTTAAGCAAAGCATAAAAAACAGTTCCATAAATAAGGTTCCATAGAATACAAAAGATATAGAATAAAATCTCCGATTAAATCATTCAGCCAATTAGAAAAAGTCAAAAAATCAGTTAGTGAATAAAAACAAAAAGGAGGAAAACAAAATGATCAACAAAGAGATTATTGAAAAGAAAGAAGGGGATTATAATACCCTCATTTCTTCTATTGGCACGCTTTTAGAGGAAGCAAGAAAACATGTTTATTCACAAATTAATCAGATATTAGTAAAAACATATTGGGACACTGAAAAATCCTTTGGATTTTTGGTGTGCCAGAAATCTTAGATTTCTGAGCACATTGGAAAACAGATTATTGAGTATGAACAAAAAGGAAAAGAAAAAGCAGAATATGGAAGTAAGCTACTTGATAATCTTTCAAAAGACTTAAAATTAAGGTATGGGAAAGGTTTTAGCAGAAGTAACATTATATACATGCGGTTATTTTACATCAAATATTCAAAAAGTGAGACACTGTCTCACCAATTGAATTGGTCACATTACTTTGAACTTCTAAAAGTAGAGGATGATTTGGAGCGTTCTTTTTATGAGAAACAGTGTATCAAAGAAAAATGGTCTGTAAGGGAACTTAAAAGGCAGAAAAATTCCGCTCTGTTTGAGAGAATTGCCTTAAGCAAAGACAAGAAAGGTGTTCTGGAATTAGCTAAAAAAGGGCTCTTAATTGAGAAAGCAACTGATGCAGTTAAGGATCCCTATGTTTTAGAATTTCTGATTAATTTGTGAATATTTATGATTTAATAAGGTAAATAACGCATATCAAAAACAAAAGGCTTAAATAACATTAAATAATCTTATTTAATATTAAATAAGGTGATTGAGAATGGTATTAAAAACATTTAATGTAGGGGAAGTTGTATATAAAAAGTTCTCTGATTTTTGCAAAGGAAATGGCATTAGCATGAGCAGGCAAATAGACTTTTTTATGAGGTCTGTAGTTGAAGAAGAACCTGAAGCAAGGGAAGAATACTTGAAAAAACTTGATAGAATCAGGAAACAAAGAAGTATTCACATTGGCAGTTTAGAGAACTTTAAAAAGAGATATGGACTAGAATAAAATGTATTCACTTGATACAAAACCTGATGTAGATAAGATATTCTCTAAACTTAGTAAAAGGAATCCAAAACAACTGCAGATGATCTTTAGGAAAATTAAACATATTGTGAACAATCCATATCATTTTAAGCCATTAAAAGGGGATATGAAGGGAGCTAGAAGAGTGCATATTGACAAATCTTTTGTTTTAACCTATGAAATAGATGAAAAGAACAAAGTAGTAAGACTTCTGGATTATGATCACCATGATAACATCTATTGAGCTTTCTTCTTCCTAAATTACAATAAAATTTAATCCTTTTTTATTATACTTATTATTCAAAAACATCAAATCCTTTACCTTGTTTATAAATTTCGGCTCCATAAGATAATCTTATACATCCAAATATTATTTTTTGGAGCATAATAAAAAAGAATTTTGACTGGAATAATATTATTGATAAGTATGTTGAGGTTTATGATTCAATAATGTAAGTTTTCTTAAGAATCATTCCCCTCCTAAGAAAGGTTTTGAACCTGTTTTAAAGAATTCTTTTCTTTATTCTAAAATTAATTTGGCTATCCCGGAAAAATCTATGAAAAGATCAGGCAAAGCATAAAAATAGGGTTTACTCACTAAAAAATGTTCTATAAAAAGAGAATTAGAAATGAATGTGGAAGAACTTGTAAAAGAAAAGGAAAATAAGGATTTGGATTTCAAGCTGGAATTGCCTGAATCCAAAAAAGCTGCCCAGCTAGTTACTGCGTTTTATAATTCCAGGGGAGGCAAGATAATTCTTGGTGTGGAAGACAAAAGTAGAAAACCCATTGGTATCAAAGAGCCGCAGAAGACAGAGCATAGGTTTACCCAGATAATAAGGCATTGGTGCAAGCTTGATGAAGAGCCAAAAATTGAATTTATCAAATACAAAAATAAGGATTTGATTATTATTCATTGCCCTAAAGGAAAAGACACGCCTTATTTTGTCAGGGGTGAATCAAAACCAAGAGTAAGAATAGGCTCTTCTAATGTTGTAGCAAATAAGGAGGAAATAGCAAGATTATATAGAGAAGGGTCAAGCAGGTCATTTGACATTGAAACAGTTCCTAAAGCAGATATTAATGATTTGAACTTAAAAGCAATTAAACAATATTTAAAAGAAAGTCACCTAACTAATAAACTTAATGAGAAACATTTCTTTGAAGTAATAAGTAAAGAGGGGTTTGTTAGTTATAATAAGAATACAAGGGAATATGTCCCTACTTATGCAGGCATCCTGCTTTTTGGCAAACATCCTCAAATTAATATTCCATATAGCACTATTTTAGCTGATAGATACAAAGGCATTGATATGGTAGAATGGATTGATAAAAATGAGTTTAATGGAAATCTATTTGAATTGATTGATAAATGTGAAAATTTCTTTTTAAGAAACATGAAAACAGCAGCTAAAGCTGTTGGTTTTAGAACAGAGCATAAGACAGAATACCCAATTGATGCCTTAAAAGAAGCATTGATAAATGCTTTAGTGCATAGAGATTATCTTGAAAAAGAGAATATAATGATAAGGATGTTTGATAACAGAATTGAAATTATTTCTCCTGGAGAACTGCTAAGACCATTAACTATAGAAAACTTAGAAAATTTAAACTACAAGCCAAAAAGCAGGAATAAAATTATTGTTGATGTCTTTTTAAGGAGAAAGCTGATGGATAAAAAGGGCTCTGGAATTTTGAGAATGAGAGAAGCAATGAAGGAATGGAAACTGCCTGAACCAAGATTTGAAGAAAACACCGGCTATTTTGTCATCACTTTTAAAGGTCCTAGCAGAGCTGAAAAACCGCTTGACGAAGAAATTCTAAGAGACTTGAATGAAAGACAGAAGAAAGCATTGAGTTATATAAAAGATAAAGGAAGAATAACAAGTGGAGAATACGGTAAATTAAATAATGTTGTAAAAAACACAGCATATAGAGATTTAATGGAACTTCTTGGTAAAGATATCATTAAACAAAAAGGAATCGGAAGAGGAATTTACTATGTATTTAAATAAAACTTTGCGTTCGATTTGCGTTCGATTTGCGTTCGATTTGCGTTCGATAAATAGTTTAAAAAGGTAAAGGAAGTCTCAAAACAAAACATTATGTTTTCAAAAAAGGTGATGATTAGGTGATGATTATGGTTTTGCTGTTAAATAAGAGGCAAAAAGAAAGCTGCATATTACATTTTGAAGCGTTAATGAAGCGTTAAGATAAGGATGTTTGATAACAGAATCGAAGTTATTTCCCCTGGAGAACTGTTAAGACCATTAACTATAGAAAATTTAGACTACAAGCCAAAAAGCAGGAATAAAATTATTGTTGATGTTTTTTTAAGGAGAAAGCTGATGGATAAAAGGGGCTCTGGAATTTTGAGAATGAGAGAATCAATGAAGGAATGGAAACTGCCTGAACCAAGATTTGAAGAAAACACTGGCTATTTTGTCATTAAGTTTACAGGACCATACCAAGAGACAGTTATAGAATATAAAGAAAAATTGAATGAAAGGCAAAAAATTGTTTTAAATTATTTAAGTAAACATAAAAAAATCTTTAGAACAGAATATTCATCACTTACTAAATGCTCAATTAGAACAGCATTTAATGATTTACAAGATTTAGCCGCTAAAAAGTTAGTTGAACAAAAAGGTGTAGGAAAATACACCTATTATTTGTTAATAAAATAGTATCTTGCGTGCAATAAAAATGATGCAAAAGAATTATAATGCAGGGGTTGGTAAATTAGAGATTATAGATAAAAGGGGTTCTGGAATTCTAAGAATAGAGTAATCAATAAAAAAATGCTCATCCTCTTTGCAGATTATATCTCCTCTGTCAACGAATACTTTGTCTTTTGATTATAGCTTATTCTTTCAATTTTTTCATACGCTTGGAATGCAATACTTTATCCAATGATTTAAGAAAATTCTCTGTTTGATCCAAAGGAATAGTAATAGAATGTTTATGCACCCATTCATTTCCTTGTTTTTCCTTTTTCTGTATCAATAAATATTTTCCGTATTCATTTTCTAAAATATCAAACCATATTGTCTTATTATTATAATTTAGCTTTTCAAAATCAAAATATTTATTTTCTTAAATACCACCAGACTATTGAAGGAAACCTTCCAATATGCTTCTCTCTCATTTCTTCATAAATATCCAGCAAAAGATGGATTACAACACCAATAAGAACAAAAAAGACTAATTTAAAAGATAAAGACAATATTAACAAAACAAGCAAAAATTCTATTGTATGAAAAAATAAGAGAAACGGACTTTTCTCATTAAAAAAATAATTGTGCGCCTTAACTATATCAAAAGATTTGAATTTAAAAATATAAAGAATATAATGGTCAACATCCAGTAAAATATTTGTAAAAAATATTATCAGAACATTAATGCCATAAACAGGGTAAAGCAGTAAAGAAACAATAAGTCCAAATAAAAAATGATATGTTATAAGCATCTTACTCAAAATCTATTTCAGAGTTATCCCCAACATTAATTTTGCTAAATGTATCCTTAATCAGGGCGCAGTCTCCAATAAGTGATTTATTCAGGGCAGCATTCTCAATAACAGCATTTTCGCCAACTATAGAATCCTTTACAATGGAATTTTTTATCACACAGCCAGATGCTATTGAAGCATTAGGCCCTATGATAGAATTCTCTACATGAACCTTGTCTTCAATATAAACCGGGCCAATAATAACAGAGTTTGTTGTTTTTATCTCTTTGTTAAATCCATTTTTCAGGAGGTAGCGGTTTGTGCTTAAGAGTGTTTCAGGCTTTCCGCAGTCAAGCCATTTGTCAACCTCGAGGGCATTTAATTTTGCGCCATTGTTTATCATCAGGCTAAGTGCATCAGCAAGCCTGAATTCGCCTTTTGACCTTAGGTTGCATTTTATTATTTCACTAAGGCAATGAAACATCAAAGAGCTGTTCTTGATATAATAAAGCCCTATAAGTGCAAGGTTTGAGATTGGCTCATCCGGCTTTTCCACTATTTTTTCAATATGGTCATTCTTTAAAACAACAACACCAAAACGCCTTGGATCATCAACTTCCTTGACCCAGACTACTCCATCTGACTTAATATTTTTTATTTTGGATAAATCTGTTTCAAAAATTGTATCAACAAACACAATAAGGACATCCTCTTTGATATATTCCTTTGCAAGATTTATGGCATATCCATCCCCTAACAATTCATCTTGTTTTATGTATCTTGCCTTATACTTATAGTTAGAGCTTACATACTCCTTTATCTTTTCCTGCATGTCTCCTGTTATAAAAATGATTTCTTCAACATCCAATGGCTTTAGCTTGTCAATTATATGCCCTAAAACAGCTTTTCCAGCAACCCTCAGCAATGGCTTTGGCTTTGAGAATGTGTGCGGCCTTAATCTTGTTCCCTTTCCAGCTAATGGAATAATTACCTTCATTTTATCACCTATTTATAATTAATATTTAAATCTTGCTGAATTTACCAGCATATTCCCTCATAATTCTTTGGCTTATTGCCATCAAATAAATTCTTGCCGTCAATAACAAGTTTATCACCATAATTGACTTTCTTGAATTCAGGCCATTCTGTAAGTATTAAAACTATGTCTGAGTTGTTTACTGCATCCTGCGCTGTTTTTTCATAAGTTAAGTGAGGAAAGATATTTTTAACAAGCGGCATTGCCATAGGGTCATAAATATGAAGTTTGGATTGCTCCAATAAAAGCTCTTTTATTATGCTTAAGGCAGGGCTCTCCCTTATGTCATCTGTTCCTGCCTTGAATGTTAACCCTAGAATTGCAATTTTCCTTTCTTTAAGAGGTCCTGTGTTTTCCAGAATCTCCAGCAGCCTTAATGGCTGGTCATTGTTAACATCAAGCACAGCCCTTAATAATCTTGTGCTGTAGCCAACTTCGGTTGCCTTAAAAACAAGTGCTGATACATCCTTTGGAAAGCATGAGCCTCCAAAGCCGATCCCTGACCTCAAAAAGTGAGGGGATATTCTGTAATCAAGGCCCATTCCCTTTGCAATGACATTTGTGTTTATTCCAAGCCTTTTGCATACATTGCCAATCTCATTGATAAACGAAAGCTTTGTTGCCAGAAATGAATTAGAGGCATATTTTATCATCTCAGCTTCTTTGAAAGATGTTTCAAGAACAGGGCATTTAAAGTTTTTGTAAAGCTGCTTTATTGTTTTTAATGACCTTGGGTCAGAAGAGCCAATGACTATCCTGTCTGGGTTAAATAAATCATCCAGTGCAGAGCCCTCTCTTAAGAACTCAGGGCTCATGACAGCGCCAAAATGAATTCCATATTTTTTTCCAGAGTTTTCTTCGATTAAAGGGATAACCATTTTTTCTGTTGTTTCAGGAACAACTGTGCTTTTGACAACAATAAGATGCGGCTTATTCTTGTTTTTTAATGCAGCTCCGATCTCCCTTGAAACAGTATCCAGCTGCTTAAAATAAGTGTCTCCTTTTTTTCTTGAAGGTGTGCCAACGCATATAAAAGTTATCTGGGAATTTAATATTGCCTTGTTTAGGTCAGTTGTGGCCTCAAGGTTTTTTGGAACAACTTCAGTAAGCAGCTCTTTAAGCCCTTTCTCATAGATTGGCGGCTCCTTTTTGTTGATTTTGTCAACCTTTTCCTGGTCAATATCAACGCAGATTACCTTGTGGCCGAGCTTTGCAAGGCCTGCCCCTGTTATCAGGCCGACATATCCTGTTCCTATTATAGAAATTTTGAATTTTTTGTTTGATGTTTTCATTTTCATTGTTTTCCTCTTTTAATATTTATTTCTCTAATTTTTCAATCAGGTAATCATAGTTTCTTAATGAAGAATCTATTGTTGCTCTTACCTGAGGCCTTAAATTATTGAATTCAGATTTTAAATAATCCCCTAAATAATTTTTTTTAAATTTCAAGGGTTGTATACTGCTAAACTCTTTTTCATTATCCAGAATTTGTTTGAAAGAATCTTCTATCTCCTGCTTTTTCATGTCAAGAAACACAAGGTGCGCAAGGTTAAATGAGCTTATTTCAAGCATATCCATAAGCATGTATGGCTCACAAAGCTTAATCTTACTATCCAAATCAAGAAAATGCCTTTTTATACTGCCAGCAAGCTTAAGGTTTCTTTTCCTAGTTCCTAAAAGCTCTATCTCAAAATTGTCTTTAAGTGCTCTATATAATGGCTTTTTTTTCAACGCCTCTTCATATAATTCCCTCTTGACAGCATAATCAAGTCCAAAATCCTTTATTGGATTTATGTTTCCTGCCGGCAGAAGCTGTACCTGGCCATGGCCAATCTCATTTAATGGGCTTTTATCACCAACCCACATCAAATATTCTTTTCCATCTTTTGAAAGAGTTATGCCTGAGCAACCAAACCACTTTGCGCAATCTTTTTCATCATTAATATTCTTTCTTGTTATAACATGGCAGAAATATGTTGTATAATCAAGGTTTAAGTTAAGTTCTCTATTATTAAAAGAATATGCTGATAATCTAACGCCTGGCCCGTCAAATAGGCTTGGGTCATCTCTTGCTTTTTCTCTCATTTCATTTATTTTGGCCTTGCTTTCCTGGCTGTAACCATCATAGGGCTCAGAATTATAATTTACATTTACATCCTTTATTCTCTCAGCAAGAATCTTATATTTGCCTTTTTCATTAACTATCTTTGCCATTTCTGAATAAAACATAAAGGTTCTTTAAATATCTTACCTTTATCCTACTTTATGCGATAAGTTTATATATCTCTTATGTTTTTGTAATGTTATGAAGCAGAAAATTTCCATAACAATTGATAGGGGAATACTGAAAAGAATAGATTCTGTTGTTGATAATGTTATTATAAGAAATAGATCTCAGGCAATTGAGCACCTTGTGAGTAATTCTCTTGGTGAGAACAGGACAGCTGTTATTTTAGCAGGTGGTGACGAGAAAAGCATGAAAATATCTGAAAATGAATACCGGATAACAGCGAGAATAGGAAAAACAACTATCGTAGAAAAAGCTATTAAAAAATTAAGGCAGAATAATTTTGGAAATATTTTTATTGTTGCAAGATCAAATATCCTTACAAGTGTATTTGATATACTTAAAGATGGCTCGTCATATGATGTTAAGATAAACTATATTGAAGAAAAGGAATCAAGCGGGAGTGCAGGCTCATTAAGGCTTTTGAACGGAAAGGTTAATTCTTCTTTTCTTGTTGTTTTTGGTGATATTATCTTTGACAAGATAAATATTGAAGAACTATGGAACCAGCATGTGAGGCAGAATGCAATTGTTACCTTAATGCTTACAAGCTCTCCAAAGCCCTCAAGCAAGGGGATTGTCAAGATAGAGGGCAATAAGATACTGAAGTTTGAGCAAAAGCCAAAGCATTCAGATGTTTACATTGGGTTTTCATCCATGTTTGCTGCAGAGCCAGAGATTTTAGGTTACAGGGGCCATAGCTTAGAGTATGATGTCTTCCCAAGATTAGCTGAGAAAGGATTTTTGGAAGGCCACCTGAGCTCTGAAAAAGAAATACATATACATTCTAAACAAGATATTAAGAAATATTGCTAATTTTCTCGGAAATTTTCACTGGACATCTGAAAATCTTTCCCGACGATAAACATTAGGCACTGGACATTGTGGCGTGAGACTTATATACTTTCTTTTATTGATACTGAATAAGATGGTATTGAAAATAGAAAAATTTATATATTCTGGTTATATACACTTATATAACATGATGAAAACAATAAAAAAGCAGGTTTTGCACTATCCTCAATTAGACACAGTTCTGATGGTAGAGGAATTTATAAGAAAGCGCGGGGGAGAGTTCAAAAAAAGAAGCTTATGGGAAAATCTTCCAAAGAAAATGATGTACCAAACCTTTTGTGTTATTTTTAATTATCTTTCAGAATCCAATAAAATAGCTGTTGACAGAGAGGGAAAAATCTGCTGGATATGGGACCCAGAAGGTATAAGAAAATACTTAGCAAGGCCTGATTTCTTCTGGAAAAAATGAAATCTAAGGTTGTTTTTGGAAATAGTAAATTAAGAAAGAAAATAAAGAAAAAAGGGTTATCAATTTTTCCTACACAGTAGACATAACCTAACGGCTAATGTCGTAGTATGCATTAATCATTAGCCATATTTAAATGTTTCTGTTTTTCACCAGGAATTTTTGAAACCATGGTGTTCAAATCAAAAAGTTTGAAAGATTTACCTAATGAAACATAATTATCTATTAATTCCTTGCCAGCAGAATTTATATAAACGCCAAAATCTCCTGGAAAAAAATATTCTATATCTTTGCCCTTTTCAAACATCTTAACAACGCCGTATTGAGATGAAGCAAAATCAATCAAATTCCTAAAAGTTGGGGATCTTTTCATAGTTCCAGAATCAATTAAAGAATCTCCTTTAAAAACCCAAAAAACAGGATGCTTTATAAAAGAAATAACATTTATTGTCTTTTTCTCTAAAGGAGTTATAAAATGTAAATGTTTGTTCAAAATAGGATATACTAAAAGATTTTCTCCAAATTCTGGTAAAGCAGGTCTTATATTTTCAAAAAGTAAGTAATTATTTGATTTCTTCAACCTCATATCTAAAAGGCCTACTAACAAATCAGCAGTAGATATTATTGGATTAGAACAATCTCCCCCGGGATAAGTAAAAATTTTAAAACCCAGCTGTTTTAGTCTCTCTTGTCCCTCAAAGATATGTCCTTCATAAAAATCAAGATGAAATTCAACAGTTTTAGGAGATAAATATTCACTCAGTTTCCAAGCACAAACAGCTGGAAAACATTGAACTAAATGTGTTGATACTAACTTCTCATATGTTCTGGAAGGTTCGCTTAATTTAAGTTTTTCTTCTTTAAACTAAACCTCTGTAAGTTTTTATTTTGCTTTTTAGAAAATAGTTTAAAATAAGGATATATAATATATATTTATATATCTATTTATGTATATCTATGTATTATAATATACTATAATATATATACTAAATCACAGAAAGTCTTATATATTAGTATACTACATAAGTAAGTAGAGGAGACTTACTGAGTGTAAAAGAGGCTATGCCTAATCCCAACCAAGAAATTGGTGTTTATCGGTTGCTCTCGATAAATCTCCTCAATTTTTCTAATTTTTTTAAAAAACAATCATAATATAGTGATTTATTGGAATTTATAATTATGACTAAATCATAAAAAGATTTTTTTCTATGTATATTTTTTATCTTTTTAAAATTACGATTTATCCTTCTAGCAAAAGCATCAGCTTCGGATTTGTATTTGTTATCTCCAAGTTCTTCTCTTAATTCGGATAACGATTTCAAATGACCAAATACTAGTTCAGGGTGTAAACTACATATACAACCAAACACTTTTTCGATAGGTTTGATATCTGGACAAATTATTGCTCTTTTGAAAGGAACCAAATCTTCTAACAAAATTGAAATTAAACCTGCATGTAATTGGACATCAGTATACTTCTTCATTAGTTGATTTCTTAATGGGTCTGTTAATACAATGCCTTTTTTAAGTTGGTTATCTTTCTTATTATTGGAATCAACACTAACCAATGCAATAACAGTATAACTTTTTTGTTTATAATTATTTGACATATCTATATGAAATATCATAAAAGCTCAAAAAAAGTATTTGTTTATAAATTTGATTATTATTTATTATATAAATTGACTTAGATAATTACTTAACTCTATAATATATGTGCAAAGTCTATAAATCCGTAAGTCTTTCAGAAACTCAGTAAAAATGCCTTATTTTAAATCACTAAAACAAAATCTTTATAAATAGGCCCCTACTTCTGCAATATGTGGACGGCCATAGTGGCTTGGTAATACCCGATCCCATCTCGAACTCGGAAGTCAAGCAGGCCTACGTTTTGGGGTGTACTGTTCTTTTGAATGGGAAACTCAGAAAGCTGTCCCACCTTATATTTCTATTATAACTGTGCTTTCTTTCTCGTTTATGTCTTTTATTATCTTATGGCCTTTGAGCTTTTCCTTTATCTCTTGCCAGGAATATTTCTCTCTGGCCTTTTTTAGTTCTGTAATTATACTCTCTATTAGCTTATAATTAGTGTAGATAAGTTCTGCATTCTCATTATTTGCTTTAACTGAGGCCTCCATGCGCTCAATCTGATTTTTCTGCTCCTCAATTATCTTGTTTAATTTGTCAGCTTGCTTTTTATGGGCAAGCTCTGATTCATCTATCTTTTCTTCCTTAACCTGGCCTGTGAAATAATTATCCAAAGCTTCATTATATCTCTTGAAATCCTGTTTCTTAAAATCCTTATACAGCTCCATGCTGAATGGGGTAATATCAACAAGATTTTTTTCATCATAAACAGAGCAAGGATTTATTTTCTTATTGCATAGGCTTTTAATTGCCTTAACTAAACTGTTTAGGTTATCCTCAGTTATTTTCTTTGGACTAATTTTCTTATCTATCCCTGCCAGTAAGCAAGATTCCTCTGCATAAACACCTCCCAATCCAAGGCCAATTGCAAGGCATGTAACTATTGAGTCTTTTTCAGTGCTTTTCAAAAGCTCTTTCAGCTCTGTTTTCTTTAAATCAAAAAAGTTTATTTCCCGCTTTGGAAAAACATATTCAATTCCCCCTCTTATTGTTCTGTCTTTCCATTTCTTTGTTTCCAATGCAGAGATTATTGTTCCATCTTCTTTGCATAAAATAATATTTCCCGGGCTGAAAAGCTCAATAAAGAGCTTATGCTTTTCTTTTTTCTCAAATAATAATTCAACTATCCGCTCGCTTCCAAGCTGTTTTATTGACCTTAATCTTGACTGCTCAAGGTTTTTCCTTAACACCATGCATAAGCCAGATGGCTTTTCAGGGCTTTTCTCCTTGTAGTCAGCGAGGTAAATATAATCAGGAACAGAAATTCTTAATATTTTCTTGCCCTGGCCAGTTATATGAAACTGCAGCAAAAGCATTTTTTTATCAGGATGGTATATTTTGTCTAGTTTTGAATCTATTAAAACATCTAATTCTTTAATAGCATAGCTTAACTCTAAAGCAGCGAGGTTTTTCTTCATAAATCAGAAAAAAAGGTTAAGTATATTTAAATTTGTTGTAAAATTGCTATGCAATAACTTTAATTTTCTGTTTTTCAGAATATTTTTTTAATTTTTCTAATATCAAATAGTCATCTATTTCTATAAGTTTTTTTATTTTGATGTTATTTTTGTTTAGTTTGTATAATTTTGCTTTTCCAATTATCCTTGTTGAAATTATAATTTCATTTTTTATTAAATCATTCCATATCCTGTATAATGTAGATCTTCCGATTCCTGCATTTTTTGCTATGTCTGTTATTGAGAAATCTAAGTCCCTTTCAGTTAATAAATAATCTAAAACCCTTATTGTAGGGTAATCTCCCATAAATTCTATGAATAGTGATGCATTTTCCATGATTATTACCTCTAATTTTAATAATTAATTATATTTTTAATATTTGTTATATAAATTATTGTAAAATTGAAATTGTTTCCTTATCAAGCAGCTCAGTTGCTTTTTTTCCAGTTGTATCAATTATCAGGATGGTGTGGCCTTTCTCAATTGCTTCATTAAGGCAGATGTCAAATATCTCTGAGTCAAGGTTTTCCCTTATTTTTTCCTTGCTATACTTTCTTTTCTCAAGCCTTTTTTTAAGCTCCTTAAGCCCGCATTTTGTTATAATGCACAAATCAATGTATTTTTTAGGAAGATAATGGGCCAAGTGGGAATCAATAACCAGGTTTTGCTTTGACTTCTTAATAAAATCAATAAGAAATTTAGATAATTTTTCTGTATCAACTATTTCACATTCTTTTTTCTTGTCATAGCCGTCTGAAAGTGAGTTCTCCTTAATAAGCTTATTAACATCAATATATTTGTATTTAAGCTTCTTAGCAAGTTCTTTTGCTATCTCTGTCTTGCCTGTTCCTGGTGTTCCGCTGACTATTATTGTTTTCATTTTAATATGGCCTTGCATTTGTTGTCCATGCACTCACAAAATCCCTGGCCGCAATCAAGAGTTCCAGGTTTGCATTCCATAGTGCACATCATGCCTTCGCAACTAGGGGCTTCTGAATCTGGAACACAGCTATCAGAATGGCAGCAGCTGGCTGGAACACAGTCTGAATCTTTAGAGCATTCTGCATCCTCTGGCACATTAGCACATCCGCTAACAAAAATCATTGCAAAAACCAAAAATAAGATATATTTTCTCATTTTAAACAATAACAACATAATATTTAAATAATTAACTATATTTAAAATTTTATTAAAACAAAAGATTTAAATACTATAAGTAAATAATTTTACCAAATGGTAAAAAAAGTTACTTATTCAAGAATAATGGGCCTGTTTTTAGAGGATTATTCAAGGAGGGTTTATCTCAGAGAAATAGCAGATGAGCTAAAAAAGCCTCATCAGACTGTTAAGCCTTACATCAAGGAATTAGTAAGAAAAAATATTCTTTCTGAAAAAAAACATGGTAAGTTTTTAGAGTACGCCCTTAATTTCAAAAATAAGCTGATTTATGATTATCTAACAATAGCTGAAAAGGAAAAAACACAAGAGTTTATTGAAGATAACCCTTTAGCAAGCATATTATATGAAAAACTAAGTTCTTTTTTTGGAGATAATACTTTTATAATATTTGGATCCTCTGTTAATGGCATAAAAAAGGGCAATGACCTTGATCTTTTTGTTATTGGAAAAAATGTTAAAGATGAAATAAAGGAATTTGAAGATATATATTCGAAAAAAATTCACTTAATTCATGCAAAGACATTAAAAGAAGTTAGTCTTACATTCATAAAAGAGGTTTACAAAAAGCACATAATCCTTAATAATACTGAATCTGTGTTAAAGTTTATAGGGGGTTTGTATGAGCCAAATAAGCTGGTGTAAGAATCAAAAGAATGGAATAAAGCTAATTGAGCCTAATGATAATTTATCTGAGGAATATTTGAGAAATGCAGAAGAAAGCATGAAGGTTTTAAAAAGTATATACCCTGTTCAGTCTAATATGTGGTTAGCCACAACTAAATATTATATTGAATATTTTTCTGTATATGCTGTTTTAATGAAAATAGGGATAAAATGCGAGATACATGACTGTACTTTAGCTTTGGTTAAACTGTTTGAGGAAAAGAATATTTTTAAGAAAGGAACATACAAAACATTAGACGATGATAAAGAACTAAGGATAGATAATCAATATTACCTTAAGAACAAGAAGGTTTTTATTGACTTTGAAAAATTATCTGACTTTATAGTTGATGCAAGAAGGATAATAACTGAATTAACAGCAGATAAAATACAGGAAATCAGAACTGTAATTAAAAACTATTGATTAAATCTATAAAAAATGCAAAAAGAGATAGTAATATCAACACATGCCCATAATGAGCTCATTGATATAACAAAAGAAGTTGAAAAAATAGTTTCTGAGTCGAAGGTAAAGCATGGCCTGTGCAACATCTTCGCAGCTCATGCAACAGCAGCCATACTAATAAATGAGAACTATGATGCTAATATAAGGGAGGATATCATTAATGCATTAAACAGGATAATACCAGAGCATAACAACTACAAGCATAATTGTGTAGATAATAACGCAGCTTCGCATATAAAAGCTGCAATAATAGGCCCATCTGAAATAATCCCAATAAAAGATAATAAATTAAATTTAGGAACATGGCAGTCAATTGCCTTTTGCGAGTTTGACGGCCCAAGAAGCAATAGAAAGATTATTATAACCATAACCAATCAAAAGATATAAATATCAATAAAATAACAAATAATTGGGGTGAATTCTTATGCAATGCGACCTCTGCGGTACTGAAACAGAAAACTTATTCAGGGCAATAGTAGAAGAAACAGAGCTTAATGTGTGCAAAGACTGCGCTAAATATGGAAAGGTTGTTGAAAAAAAGCCTGTTAAAGCAATAGAAGAAAGAAAAGAATATGCTAAAAAACCTGCTGAGCCGGAAAGAGAAATAATTCAGGTTATTGTTCCTGATTTTGCACAAAGAATCAGAAACAAAAGAGAATCACTTGGACTAAAGCAAAAGGATTTTGCAAAAAAAATCTCAGAAAAGGAATCATTAGTTCATAACATAGAAACAGGCTCTTTTAAGCCGAGCATAAGCCTTGCAGTAAAATTAGAAAGATTTCTTAAGATAAAGTTAGTCGAAGAATATGAAGAAGAGCATAAAAAGGGCTCTAAAACAGAAGAAGATGGATTCACAATAGGTGATTTAGTGACATCCTCCCACCACTGAAGTAGTGGGCTTCCAGCCAAT
>Ga0268277_1000635_pt1 | contig 27312 bp, 33 predicted proteins | sample saktaG_5_FD_190132 | JGI IMG/M metagenome (GOLD analysis project Ga0268277, IMG submission 190132) | Saline water microbial communities from Sakinaw Lake, British Columbia, Canada - sak_2010_1_5_50m | ecosystem: Environmental > Aquatic > Non-marine Saline and Alkaline > Saline ...
TTTAGTAGGGTTTTTATATAAAACAAGATTACTAAGAGTTATTGCTTAAGGGAGGATGTAATAATGTGCGGAATATTTGCTTATAAGGGAAAGGGTAATGCAGCAGAGATTGTGTTTAATGGCCTCAAAAAACTAGAATACCGTGGCTATGACTCATGGGGAATTGCATTTAAGGAAGATTCAGAAATAAAGATAATAAAAAAAGTTGGAAGAATAGAAGATTTCAAGGAAAAGTTAACAACTAAAAGCCATTTTGCAATAGGCCACACAAGATGGGCAACCCATGGCAGTGTTACAGAAGCAAATGCACATCCTCACTTGTCAAATAACAATAATATTGCTGTTATCCACAATGGAATAATAGAAAATTATGAAGAACTAAAGGAATTCCTGATAAAAAAAAGCTATAAATTCATAAGCCAGACAGACACAGAGGTTATACCTAATTTAATACAAGACAATATGGAAAATTGTAGTTTTGAGGATGCTGTTAAAAATACATTAAAAAAATTAGAGGGAAGCTTTGCAATCGTTGCAATAAGCAAAGATTCTGAAAATATTGTTGCAGCAAGAAGAATGAGCCCAATGGTTTTAGGTATAAGCAAAGATGGATTTTTCATATCATCTGATGTTCCTGCATTTTTAGAGCATACAAACCAGGTAATAAGTTTAGATGACAATGAAATGGTTATAATAAATGAAAAAATAAAATTAATTAATTTTATGAACAATAAAGAAATAAAAAAAGAGCCGGAAACAATAAATTTAAATTTTAAAGAATCTAAAAAAGGCAAATTCAAGCATTATATAATAAAGGAAATAAGCGAGCAGGAAGAGTCAATAAAGCGTGCAATTGACCATAATCCTGATTTTATAAAGAGCATTGCAAACCAGATTGATAAGGCATTTGGCGTTTTTTTTGTTGCCTGCGGAACAAGCTATCATGCATGCCTGTCAGCATCTTATTTATTTTCAAAAATAGCAAAGAAGCACATTAATGTTGTTCTTGCATCAGAGTTCAGAAACTACAGGCACTTCCTCACAGAAAACACATTAGTAATTGCTGTTTCACAGTCAGGAGAAACAGCTGATGTGCTAGATGCTATTATGGTTGCAAAGGAAAAGCATTCAAGAATAATTTCCATAGTTAATGTTCCTGGCTCAAGCCTTACAAAGCTTTCTAATGAGGTTATAATGATGAATGCCGGCCAGGAGGTAAGTGTTCTCTCAACAAAAAGCTATACCTCCCAGCTTGCAATACTTTCATTATTAGCTTATGCTTCAATAGGCAAGTTTGAAAAAGGAATAGGATTAATAAAAAAAGCAGCCAGTTATGTTGATGAGATAATCTCCAAAAACCTTAATAAGCTGGAAAATCTGGCAGATATGCTAAAAGACAAAAAAGATATATTTTTAATTGGCAGAAGCCTCGGTTTTCCAACTGCATTGGAAGGAGCATTAAAGATAAAAGAGGTCTCCTATATACATGCAGAAGGACTGGCAGGCGGCGAGCTAAAGCACGGAACACTTGCATTAATTGAAAAAGGTGTTCCGGTTATAGTGATTTCAACAGATGAAACAAAAAAGGATATTTTAAATAATGCACTGGAAATAAAAGCAAGAGGGGGATATATAATTGGATTTAACTCTGAAAACAGCGAGGCATATGATTATTTTATAAAAATGCCCCATCTTGAAGACATGGAGCCAATAATAAGCATTGTCCCAATACAAATCCTTGCATATTATCTTGCTGTAAAAAGGGGTTGCGACCCTGACAAGCCAAGAAATCTTGCAAAATCAGTAACAGTAAAATAGGTGAAAAAATGAAAAAACTTTTTGGAACAGACGGAGTAAGAGGCAAAGCAAATATTTACCCAATGAATGCAGAGACAGCTTTAAAATTAGGAAAAGCAGCAGCATCTGTTTTTATGAATGGAAAGAAAAGGCATAAGATAGTTATTGGAAAAGACACCAGGATATCATGTTACATGATAGAAAATGCCCTGACATCAGGAATATTGTCAATGGGTGTTGATGTTCTGTTGGTTGGGCCAATGCCAACGCCTGCAATATCCCATCTTACAAAATCATTTGCAGCTGATGCCGGAATTGTAATATCTGCATCACATAATCCTGCAGAAGATAATGGAATAAAATTCTTTGACAAAGATGGATTCAAACTTTCAGATGAAATAGAAAAAAAAATAGAAGAGCTGGCTTTTTCAGAGATAAAAGTAGAGCATATAACCGGAGAGCTTCTTGGAAGGGCAAAAAGAATAGACGATGCCCAGGGCCGCTACATAGAGTTTGCGAAAAATTCTATTAATAACCTGTCTTTAAAGGGATTAAAAATAGTGCTTGACTGCGCAAACGGCGCTGCATACAAAGTAAGCCCATTGATATTTGAAGAACTTGGAGCTCATGTTATTACAATAAACAACAATCCAAATGGGCTTAACATAAATGATAAATGTGGGGCACTTCATCCAGAGCAGATGAAAAAATTTGTTATACAATATGAAGCAGATATTGGGATAGCACTTGATGGGGATGCTGACAGAGTTATTATGGTTGATGAAAATGCAAATTATGTTGACGGCGATGAGATAATGGCAATGTGCGGATATTACATGCAAAAGAAAGGCATACTAAATAAAAATACAATTGCAGCAACTATCATGAGCAATATCGGCCTTGAGATTGCTATGAAAGAAAAAGGAATAATAATTACAAGAACCTCAGTTGGCGACAGATATGTTATAGAAGAAATGAGAAAAAACAGTTATAATCTTGGCGGCGAGCAGTCAGGGCATATCATATTTTTAGACTATACAAAGACTGGTGATGGAACAATCTCAGCATTGCAAGTTTTGAGGATTATGGAAGAAACAGGAAAAAAACTGTCTGAGCTTGCAAAATGCATGAAAAAGCTTCCGCAGATTATTGTTAATGTTGATGTAAAGAAAAGGATTGATTTTGAAACAATGCCAAATGTGATAGAAAAGATTAACAAAGCAAAGAAAAAATTAAAGGATATTGGCCGTGTTATTGTGAGGTATTCAGGGACACAGAATGTTGCAAGGATAATGGTCGAAGGAGACAATGAAAAAGAAATAAATAAATATGCTAAGGAAATAGCTGATGAAATAAGAAAGGAGGCTTGTTAAAAATGAAAGCTGTAATAATGGCCGCAGGAAAAGGTGTAAGATGTTATCCGCTTACTGTTACAAAGCCAAAGCCATTGCTAAAAATAGTTAACAAAACAATTCTTGAGCATAATCTTGAGCAGCTAAATGGCCTGGTTGATGAGGCAATTATAATTGTTGGGTATAAAAAAGAAATGATTATGAGCAAGATTAAAAAAAGGTATTATAAAATCAAAATTACTTATGTTGAGCAGAAAGAGCAGCTTGGAACAGGGAATGCATTAATGCAGGCAGAAAAATTTGTCAAAGGAAAATTTATATTAATGAATGGGGATGACCTTTTTTCAAAAGTAGATATAAAAAATTGTTTAAGGCATAAATATTGTGTTTTAGCAAAAAAAGTTGATGATCCAGAAAGGTTTGGAATTGTTTATCTAAAAGGAAATTTTGTTAATGAGATTGTAGAAAAATCAGAAAATCCTAAAAGCAATCTTGCTAACACTGGTTTATATGTATTTGACAAAAAGATTTTTGATATTTTAAATAATATCAAGAAAACAGCTCGCAATGAATATGAAATAACTTCTGCTGTTAAAGAGCTTGCAAAAAAAGAAAAAATTCATTGTGAAAAAGTAAGAGATTACTGGATCCCCATCACATACCCATGGAACTATCTTGAGGCAAATGTTTTTATGGTTGAAAAGATGAGGAAAAGCCAGATACACGGAAAGATACAGCCAAATGTCACAATAAAAGGCAATGTTTTTGTTGGTGAGGGCACTTTAATAAAATCAGGAACTTATATTGAAGGGCCTGTATATATTGGAAATGACTGTGAAATCGGGCCAAATGCTTTCATAAGAAAAGGCACAATAATAATGGATATGGTAAGGACAAGAGCAGAGGTAGTTGATTCTGTTTTAATGGAAGGTGTTACAGCAAAGCATAACTGCTACATTGGGCATTCTGTTCTTGGGGAAAATGTTAATGTGGGTGCAGGAACAATAACAGCTGACTACAGGCATGATGCAAAAGATAACATAACTATTGTTAATGGAAAAAAGGTTGACTCAAAGAGAAGAAAGCTTGGCGCTTTTATTGGTGATAATGTAAATACAGGCATTGGAACATTAATTTATCCCGGAAGGAAGATCTGGCCAGGCCTTGGAACCCTTCCAGGCCAGGTTGTAACAAAAGATATTATTTGATTCTTCTTGCAAATGTAATGAATCCTGAAAATCCTATTCCGTCTGATTTAGGCCTTATTCTTCTTCCATCTATTTTCCATTCCCTATCAATAAGCTCAGATGTTTTCAGGAATAGAAATTTATCGCTTTTTCTTACTTCATTGACAAAATCTGCTGCCTGAGGAATGGAAGTTGAATATGAAACAAGAAAACCGCCAATCTTCAATGCCTTTTCAGCATGCTTTATGACTTTCCATGGCTCAGGAAGGTCTAATGTTATAAGGTCAATATTTTTTTCATCAATTCCAGTGTAAATGTCTTTTTTCTTTATTACTATGTTTTTCAAATCGAGCATCTTTATATTTTCTTTTACAAGGTCAATAAAATCATCTCTTATTTCATAAGTGTATATTTTATTAACATAGTTTGCAAGAAAGCAGCACAAAGCTCCAGAGCCAGAGCCTGCATCAACAACAATGCTGTTTTTGTTAATTCCTGTTTCTGCGATTATTAATCCAATATCCTTTAAAAGTACTATCTGGGCTTTTCTTTGGATTCTTTTGTAATGGTCAATAAAGCATGGCGAGAACATAATCAATTCCTTGCCCTGTTTTGTTTTTATTATGCTTCCGTCTTTTTTTTTAAGCTCGCTTTTGGGGATTATTCCCTCAGTTGTATGGAAATCCTTTTCCAAATCCTCAACATAATACATTCTTTTCTTTACTATTCTGACCTCTTTTTGAAGGTCTTCTATGAATTCTCTTTTCTCTTTCCTTATAAGGATTTTTTTCAATGCCATTATAACTTCCTTTTTTATTAAAAAAGCAGAGGCAGGGACTCGAACCCTGGAATAAGTGGGTTGCAGCCACTCGCCTTAGCCGCTTGGCTACCTCTGCATGGCGGGCCTAGAGGGACTTTCGACATTTGTTTGCGAGCGAAGCGAGCTCGGTGGGCTTGAATTTTTAATTCAATGCCCGCCCTGCGTGCCAGCTGAGCAAGCAGCTGTTTCGAACCCTCGATCTACAGCTTACTTTTGAACATTGTTCAAAAGGATTGAACTTCGTTCAATAGAAGGCTGTCGCCTTATTTGCCCAATAGATTAACCTATTACCAGACTAGGCTATAGGCCCACAAAACAAAAGAGAAGGGTTTTATTTATAAAGTTTATTAAAATTACTCTTTTTCAGAGTGCATTGTGCAATGTACCTTGCCTTCCCAATACACCCAGCACTTGCCACCAAAGGCCTCCCACTTATTACAACCTTTACAGCAGATGGGTGTTTTTTTCTTGTTGGCCATATAAAACTAGAAAAAGAGCTTTTTAATAAATTTTTCCATTAAATTGATTATAAACTCATATAATGACTATTAATTTCACTTTTTATAAAATGTAAGAGTTTTTTGGCATAATACCACCTATTTATTTTTCACATTTATAAATTAAAATAGAAAGATTTATAAAATCTAGTTAATTATAGTTAACTTGTAGTTAATTTTAGTGAACTAAGATGAATAAAGCATTGACGGCCTGTTTGACATTTTTGGTTAATAAAAGATATATTGGAGGGAAGCATTTTCCAGAAAAAATACTTATCAAATCAAGAACAAAATGGCTCACAAAAAGAGAAGTTAGAGAATTTGATAAGGAATACAAGAAAATAAAGCCCTACTTAATCAGGCTAAAAAAACGAACAAGAAAAGGATCAAGCTGGCACATAAGCATTAATCCAAAATGTTTACCTGAAATTGAAAAGCTTTTAGAATTAGGATAGGTGATTTAAAATGAAAAAAAATGAATATGGAACTTTTTGTAAAATTTATGGAAAGAGTTTACGAAACAGGGTTTTAGAATTTATTCTTGAATTAGGAGAATTAGATTTTGCAGTAAGTGATATTTTGGAAGAGATTAATATTTCAAAGCCTAGATTATATCAGATAATTAAAGAATTGGAAGAAGAGAACATAATAAAAAAATGCCGCGAAGTATCAAGAACACAATTATTTATTTTGAACAAAAAAGATGAAAAAGTAAAATTATTGATGCGATCCTTTAATGAATGTTTAAGAAAGGTTATAGATGAGCTGAAAGAAGACCCTGTTTTAGAAGCAGAAGTTTATGTTGATAATGTAAATATTTTGGATAAATTAGCCGGGGTGGTGCCTGTATGACTATTAGAAGAACTGTGAAAAGGGTAATTGATGGAGATACTTTTGAAGTTGCCAGAAAAATACAGGGAACTAACAGAATAAGGATAGCTGGCCTTAATGCTCCTGAACTTAGACAAAAAGGGTATAGTGAAGCAAAAAACAGGCTTAGAAGATTAATTGGCAGTAAACAAGTAACAATTGTTCCAGTTGGCAGGAGCTGTAATAGGTTAGTTGCACAAGTAAGAAGAAATAGGAAGAAAATAAGATAACAAAAACATTATATAGGGGTTGTTGTTGTTATTTTATATGTGTTTTACGCCGATTGTTTCATTGTCCACAGCGATACTTGAGTTTGTTGTTGCTACTGCAATTCTTGTGTTTTGCAGAAAATCCTTAATCAACAGGTTCTTCCCATTATTAATCTATATTTTAGGTTTTTACCAGTTTACAGAATTTATGCTGTGCACAAGCAATTATCCTTTTTTTTGGGCTAGAATGGGTTTTGTTACTTATTCCTTTCTTCCTGCAGTTGGTCTGCATTTTGTTATGAAATTGACCAACAGAAAGTGCAATTACATAACTCTTTATATGATACCTGTAATCTTCTCTTTAATGGCTCTTTTCAAGCCAGGCTTTATTATTGAAAGCACATGCACAACTTTTTTTGTAATAGTTATTAAAGACCTGTTTAACCCATTATTTTCATATATTTATGGGCTCTATTATTTTGGATTTATATTACTTTTTTGCTATTTTTTACTGAAGAGCTTTAACAATGAAAAAGACCAGTTAAAAAGAAAATCATATGCTATAATTTTTGCAGCTGCTCTAATAACACTTCTTCCGGCAGTGGTTATTTTTATTATTTTTCCTGCGTTTAAGGTTATTTTTCCTTCTGTTTACTGTGAGTTTGCAGTACTGTTCACAGTTGCAGCACTTGTTGCTTCATACTTTGACAACAAAATTCAAAAAAAGAAATAATATTTAAGTACTATAATACTGTTAAAGAACAAAAGGCACTCAAAAATCTAAAGTTTTATTAATAATCAAACCTTCTTTAATAGTATGAATATTGAAACAGAAGTTAGAAGCTTTATTTCAAAAGAACAATTTGAAGAATTATTAAATTTCTTTAAGCAGAATGCTCAATTAAGCAAAGAAGATTATCAAGAAACTTTTTATTTTGATTGTGATGAAGATTTAAGAATACAAAGAAATAACTTTTTTTCCAAGATTTGGATGAAAAAGGGAAAAATTCACGATGACCATAGAGAAGAAATTGAAATTAAGTTTGATAGAAACGAATTTGAGAATTTGGAAAAATTATTTCTTGCCTTAGGTTATAATATTGAAATAAAATGGTTTAGAAAAAGATTTGAGTTTAAATGGGAGGATATCACTGTTTGTTTGGATTCCACTAAAGGATATGGCTATATTATAGAACTTGAGAAAATGTGTTCTGAAGAAACCAAAGAACAAGAGTCTAAGTTACTTAAGAAAAAACTCAAATCCTTGAATGTAGAACTCACTTCTAAAGACGAATTCAACAAAAAGTTTCAGTATTATAAAGAGAATTGGAAATCTTTAGTGTAATATACCCATAACAAGAGTCTAGAAGTTATGGTTTTATTGTATGTGCACAATCTAAGGAATTATTCTTTTTTACTGTGCCCATAACTTCTTATTTGGTCAATAATTAATCTCAGCATTCTGGAAATGTACTCCTTGTAATTTCCTTTATCAGCAATATCCAATGATTGATAATATTCTTCTCTTTTCTCGAATGGAATAAAAAACATAGGGAAACCTTTTTTCATTAGAATGAAGTTCATAATTGCTCTTGCAGTCCTGCCATTTCCATCTTCAAATGGGTGAATCCATGCTAATTTTGCATGTATTAAAGCAGCTAATTCAAAAGGGTGCAATTTATTTTTATTTGCACTGTACCATTTAAAGAAATTAAGCATGTGTTTTTTGACTTCAGTATATGGTGGCGGAACATGTGTTGAGCCCTGTATTTGCACATCAAAAAATCGTATTCTTCCACCGTAAACTACGCCTGTGTTTTTTGTGAGAATTCCATTGACTTTTTCAAGAAATCCTGTATTTAATTCTCCCTTGTAATTTTTGATATAATCCAGGCATTCTTTCCCATTTATTGCTTCATTATAATCTTCTGCCCTTGCTCCAGATGGAATCACTTTATCTTTCAAAATAAGGGCTGTCTGCCTTAAAGTCAGCCGATTGCCTTCAATTGCATTTGTATGGTAAGTAAAGCGTATTAAAAAATCATCATCCATCTTTTCTTTTACGCTTTTAGGAACGTGTTTAAGCCATGCATTATAGCTTTCTTTTAAATCCTGTAAAGTTTCTGCGTCATGCTTTGAGAAATAAGCATAATTTGATAATTTTAAGAATGGTTTTGCCTTATCTTCCATCTCCTGAGTGTGTTTTTTGAGTTTTTCTTTTGAGGGTTTTTTATCCCCCAGGAAAATTCTGATTTTTTTCCATTTGTTTAAGCCAAGCCTTATATTTTTAGTAAGGTAGTAATACACTTTATTATTCCGTTTTATAGTTTCTATGTAAGCCATATATTGTTGTAAGGGCACATAATATATAAATCTTTCGGTTAATTGTGCACATACAGAAATCCTGCTTTAGCAGATTATATATTTCAGACAATTATTAAGGCAGCCATGTCTTATGGTTCTTTAGTTTATCTGGGAGGTATTTTTCCATGACAAAGTTAAGGCCGCCCACTGCCAAAGCCTGCTGCTCTGCCCTGACTTTCATGTCATTTAACTGCTTTATGGCCTTTTGCCATTCCTTATAATGATGAACAAAAGGATCATTCTTAAGTGCGTCTTTGCCTCTTTTTACATCAACCTCTTTCAAAGGATGTGTCGGCAGTTTATAATCTATTATATCCTGCGGAGTTAGGCCAATAAACTGAGCATTTGGAACACAGAAATATTTATTGATGTGGGCAGCATTTCCACTCCCTACTTTCAGTGTTCTGTAAATGTTCATAAAGCCATAAAAATCACAGTCAGTAAACACATAAACAGGCAATTTCTTTTCATCGCTTAATCTTCTTATAAAGCGCCTGCATGCCCTTGTCGGAACACCTCCCATGCTGATTAAAATGCAGTTTGCCTTTTTCCAATATTGGTGTTTTACTAATCTCTGGTGCATACCTGCTGTCTCAATTGCAAGTATAAAATCAGCATTTGTCTCAAACCCTAAATTTTCTACAGAGTTTGGTATTGCATATGATCCAGAGCCCATTTTTGTACAGTCAATTTTAATTTCTTTTTTTGTATCTGGATCCTGGTCAACAACAATAAGCTTTCCAGAAACAGCCCCGCCCTTTTCCTCAGGGATAAATCCAAGAGCTTCCCTGTTTACCATCATCATTGCCTCAACATCATCCATGACAGTGTCTGATTCCGGCTGCTCCTTAAAGCGGGCATCGCCCCAGTTCTTGCTTACGTAATATATTTCTCTTTTTGTTGCAAGGTCATCACTTTCAACCAGTTGTTTTGATAGGATCATCATCCTTAGTGTTTGCGCAAATGTTTTTATTGTAGAAGCTGTTAATGTCCTTGTTTTTGTCTTTCCGAGAAGCTTGAAATAACCTTCATTATCATTGTATTCAACATTGCTTAATGAACGCAATGGCACTGTTAGGTCTGGCTGCTTTTTGCTTAAAATCTTTTTATAAATTTCAGAAGCAAGCTCTTTTATTTTTGAAGAAACATTATTATTCACTATACTCACCTTCTTCCTCGCGATTTAATGCAAGCTCTTCATCAAAGTCTGAGTTTTTTTCTTTATCAAATTCCATTGACTCAACCTTTCCCCTGTGCTTTTCTAAAATCTCTTTTAGCAATACCTCAACTTTCTTCTCTTCATCATCTTTTAAGCCAATAAGTTCTTTTAATGCCTCTCCCACATGGGAGATGTACTTTTCAATATAACCTCTTTTCTTTAGTTCAAAACCAACCTTTTTTTTCTTGTTTACATAAGAACCAAGTTTTCTTCCAGCCTCCTGCATTGCAAGCTTTATTTCTTTGATTATTTCAGGATAATGCGCAATTGCCTCCTTGCTTTCTGATGTGAATGGAACCCAGACAGAAGCAATATGAACAAGTATAGTCAATGGCCCAATAGGCAAAGATCCGTTGCTTTGCTGTAAGCCATAGTTTCTCCATGCTGTTGATGCAACAGACTTAAACATTGCACAAGCTCCCTGCTGATACAATAAAGGAACCCTGTTTGCAAACCTAAGCAAATTTGCAGGCTTGTCTGCAGCCTGGTCACCGCCATAGGCAATTCCTACTTCAATAACAAATGGATTTCCGCTGTAGACACTTGGCTGTCTTGTGACAGAGCAGTAAAACTCTGCATTTATTTCTTTTCTTAGCCCCTTTTCAACTAATTCTTGGCCAATCGGGGAAATGCAGTCTGTTGGCGGAGAGATTATTTTTGTTTTTTTTATTCCCTCAACAAGTTTTTCTGTCATTTCCATTGAGAGCTTGCCTGGAGTTGTGTTAGGCAGTAATGCAGCGTTTTCGCAGATTTGTTTTGCAGTTCCAGAGCCAACCCTTGAGAATTCATTTGTAAGGAAGCTTTGCAAGGTTCTTGATTCAGTCAGCTTGAGCATTTTTATCATCCTGCCAATCTCAATACCATATGGATGTGGTTTTATTTCCTTTGACTCTTTTGGAAGATTATCTGTTGCTCTTGCAAATATAATCTGCTCTGCTTTTGGATTCGTGTAAATTATTGTAACATGGGGATTTATTATTGCTGTCTGCTTTATGTATTCATCAACACCCTGGCTACCTTTAAGATAAGATGCCTCAATATCAATCTCAACTTTTGTTCCATGATCTTTGCTCCATTCAACAATCTCCTCCTTTAAAATCTGGGGCTTATTTTTGTGCGTGTCTATATGCAGCTCATAATAATGCGCTGGCTCATTAGGAGAGATTTTTGATGTTATTTTTGCCGGGCGCCCTGTTGTCAGCTGGCCATACATAACAGATGCTGATATTCCAATGCCCTGCTGGCCCCTGCTCTGGCTTAGCTTAAAGAACTTGCTTCCGTAAAGTAATTTTGCAAATATTTTTGGAATCTGTGCTTTTATTATTCCGGGTCCATTATCTTCAACAATTACCCTAAAGCGGTCATTTCCCATATCTATGGCTTGTACATTAATCTCAGGCAAAATTCTTGCTTCCTCGCAGGCATCAAGAGAATTGTCAACAGCTTCTTTTATTGTTGTCAATAATGCTTTTCTCTTGTTGTCAAAGCCAAGAAGATGCCTGTTACGGCTAAAAAACTCGGCAACAGATATTTCTCTCTGCTTTTTTGCCATTTCATGCGCTTTTGTCTTTGGCGTTTCAACAAGCTCTGGATTTATTTCTGTTAATTCACTAAGCTCTGTTTGTTTTATCATCTTAATTCTAAATCTTTTCTTTTCATATCGCTTCTTCTTTTTTCCAGCCATTTGTAAACACTGGAATGGGGGCTTCCACTTAACAATGACTCAACAGCCTTTTTTGCAGTAGCAACATTCTCTGAAAAGCCGATTATTCCAATTGTCTTGCCATAAACTGAAATATATGTTTCTGTAAGGCTCTCTATTGTTTTTCTTGATTGCCCTTCTGCTCCAATAACCCTTCCCTTCAGCCTTATCATATGGTTCTTTGATTTAACAAAATCCAGCGTGTTAATCATTTCAAACATGTAATCTTGTTTTAACAAAAGCAATGCTATCTCAGGGTTAAATCCTCTCCCGATTGCCTTTACAACCTCTCTTGCACTGTAAAGCCCTAATGCATCTTCCCCTTCTAAAAAAACATCTCCCTCTTTTGAATCTATCTTTATCTTTATCTTGGTGGCTGACTCTATATGTTTCTTGGTGATGCCATCCTTTCCTATAAGCACAGCAATTCTTTCTTTTGGGATTTTTGTGTCATACAAATATTCTGCCATGTTCAAAAGTGAATTTGGGTTTGTTTTTAAATTTTTATATGCGCGAGTTACTCTTTTATTGTTTTTGAGTCCCTTAAGTTTTTCAAGAAATACTCCATACAGTCAAGAGCGCAAAAAGATGCTTTTTTCCTGAAATCCCTTGGGCCAAATATCAGTTTGTAATGCTCTGTGTAATAGGGGTTTATTGGCTTTCCGCATACAGCGCATATTGCTTTTTCATTATCTTCAAGCTGCTGTATTTTCTCACTAACAAGCTTTTTTACATGCATTCCCCCTTCTTCCTCAATGTCTTTTTGCAGTTTTATTAAATCCTCATGCTCTAAGTTGTCAACTATCTCCTTCAGTTTTTTCTCCATGATTACCTCTTCTTTGTTTCTTCAAAATTTATAATCCAGACATTTTGTTTAGGCTCAAACTGGAAAATAACATCATATTTTTTATTTTTATCAAGTGCAAAGAGCAGCGGCATAGGTATAGTTGTCTCATAACTTGAGCCGCGCTTGTAAAGCTTTCTTCTTATCTCGTGCATTTTATACTTATTTTTTTACTTATTTTAATTAATCTTATTATACTTATAATTATACTTATATATAAATGTTTTGATTTTAATAGAAGTAGAAATTATTTTTTTGGTTTGATAATCTCATTTACAGCCAGGATAAATAATCCTGCTGTCCAGCTAAACCTGTTCTCACTCTGGTAAATCCATGTTTTTATTCTTTTTCCCTCGCTGTTGTAGATTTCAGAGGTTGTGCTGTGTTTGCAGATTAGCTTCGCAATTCTCTTAAGAACTTCTTCTGATTCTTTTTTCATTCCAAGCTTATTCTTCGCAATAGCGTCAAAGCAGCCAATCCATGGCCATGAATAGCCATTATGATATTTTAAGAGTCCTCCAAGAATATTAAAAATAGATGACTTATACCAAGGATATGATGGATAGTTCGTTACCATAGGAACAATATCAAGCTTGTTTTTAATTATGAACTTTTGTATTTTCTTTCCCTTTTTTCTGTCTGCAATATCCCACACAATTGCCAGAACATTGCCTGTTGATGAAAAGTAATCTTGTTTTTTGCGGTCAATCCAGTCTATATAATAATTCCCGTTCCAGAACTCTTTGTTAATGCTTTTCTTAACCTTTTCAGCCATCTTTGAGTACCCTTTGGCATCATCCATTTTTTTGAGCATTGCTGCCATTTTGCTAAAGTCTACCAAGGCCTTGAAATAGCAGGTGTTTGTAAACATTACCTCTCCCTGTTTCAGGGCAGATTCTGCCCAGTTAGCACCAAAGCCTTCATCTATAAGATAATTATTATCTTTGTCCTGCTTTGATATCCATACCATTGCTTTTAGAATTTTTTTATAATTATCTTCCAAAAAATTTTTGTCTTTGCTTTGCATAACATAATCATAGCATGCTATTATGAAGATAATGTTTTGGGTTACAGATGGAGAGATAAAATAACTTCCGTGATAAACAGGAAACAAAAATTTCCACCTTAATTTCAGTCCAATCATATTTAAGTAATATAAAGGGTTTGATATTCTCTTTGGCAGGAGCCCATCTTTGCGCTGGTATTTTAAATAAAGCAAAAGGTTTTTCTTCACTATTTCAAAATCCTTTAACCTGTTTGCACCAAATGATGCAAAGAATGAGTCCCATGACCAGTATGTTCTCCTTAAATTGCCTGTGATAATCCCAAGCGGATAATAGTTCTTTCTTAGGTCTTCTACTGCTATTTCATAGGCCTTATCAATAATGAACATGTTTATCATATTATGTAATTGTTATAAAAATCTGTTGGTTTTTTGGCTTTTTTACCGCAAAGTTTAAAAAGGGCAGTATAATTTCATGAAATTACTGTTCAGTTTATTGGGCAGAAAAAATTTAGTAGAGGAATTAAAAAATGGAAGGAAAAGTAAAGTGGTTTAACAGTAGGAAAGGATTTGGCTTTGTAGAAGGTGAAGATGGACAGGATTATTTTATCCATCACAGTGCATTGGAACAAGGAGTATTTTTGCGTGAGAATGATGCTGTAACCTTTGAAGCTGCTGAAACAGATAAAGGAAAGCAAGCCCAAAAGGTTGTTTTAAAGGGAGGCAAAAGTTCAGCTCCAAAAGAGCGAAAAGCCCCTAAGGAAGAGCCTGCTGAAGAAGAACCAGATCAAGAAGATGTAGACAGTGAAGATTTCTGAATTGAAATTGTATAAAAAATAGCATGATTCTTGAAAAGAATTTTGTTTTTTAATTTTTTTTTCTTTTATTTTATTTATAATTTTTAGTAAACTTTTTATATCAACCTGTTATTCTTTGTGTTGTGCGCTGGTGGTCTAACGGCTATGACTGCGGCCTTCCAAGCCGTATATCCGGGTTCGAATCCCGGCCTGCGCAGTCCTACGTTAGGTCAATGCGCTGTTAAACGTGGGTTTTTAAACTTTCCGGCCGTGCTGCTATAATTAAAGCAGGAAGCATGGCTGAGAATGATATATACAACTCGGAAAGCAAGTACGAGCGTTTTAAAAATAATATAAATGAATTTATTCTTAAACCTGAAAGAAGAAATAACCCATACAAAGGCAAAAAATAAAGATTTAATTCAAATATTTATCTTGAAGTTTTGAGGTTATTTGTTGGTAATATTTGAAAGCTCCTTCAAAATCTCCAGATAGAATTAAAGACACTGCATGCCCAATATCTTTATAAGTATTTTGCCAAATACTTTGAGCATCTTCTCTTTTGTCTATAAATTGCACAATTTCTGGAGCAATTTTATAGTATTCTTTAACTGCTTCTCTGCCTGATGGCTGAGACATTAAATACTTATCTCTGAAATTTCTCAAAACATTCAATTCTAAACAATCGTCAGGAAGACCCATACCTCTTACACAAGCTGTAGTTAGATAACAACCACCACTGCCGCTTCCACCACTATTTCCAGAAGATGAACCCCCGCCACTTTTGTCCCATTTATCACTTGCTACTTTTTGAGATTCCTCAGATGTGTTTCCTCTACCCTCGACTTTCTTCCCACCATCTGAAATTGTAGTTTTGTAATGGTCATCTCCAAATATACGTTCTTCCAAAAAACTTTCTTTTTCAGTTCTTGATGTGCTTTTTCCCATTTTCTTTCACCCTATTAGTTTATAATATAATTCAAATATTTAAATATTTCTGCTTAAAATAAGGCGTTTTTTCGGACTTTCTGAAAGATTTAGTATTATTTTAGAAAATGCAACGCATTGAAATAAAGCATTAAAGCTCGACCTGCGCAGTTTTAATTTTTAGAAACAGGTTTTAAAGTCTCTGGCCTTGTATAATATGAATAAACTTTTTCTTCAACCAGAAAGAAGATATTACCTTTTCTTAAATCCTTTAAAAAGAAAACTATTTAAGCAACCTCGCCATTAGAAAAGGGCTGATTACCAGCATAAAAGAGTGAGAACATGAACCAAATAAGAATCTGTGAGAGATGCAAGGCAGCTTTTCCTTTAGACAAAACCAGGTTGTTCCATTGCACCAAAGAGAAAGATATGCTTGTTTGTGAGGATTGTTGCAAATTCTTAAAAAATAGGGATAAAAGGATTATACCTTCCCCTAAAACAGATACAAAAACTAAAATAAAAGCAGAACCAAAAACATTCTATAAAGCAAAGTATTGTTCTCGCTGTGAATACACATTTAAGGTTGATATAAACAAAGCAGATGTTTTACGTTGCCCTTACTGTGGTAAAACAGACAGAATATGCGAAAAAGCTGAATAAACAAAGGAGAGAATGTTATACATCCATAAGTTTCCAGACTTAAACGGGAAATCAGCTGAGATAGAAAGTGTTCCTATCATAAGGGACATAAAAAAGAATATTACTCTCCCTTTTTCTAAACAAAAATTAGAAGAATATGTTCTAGACTGCCTCATATCCAAATCAGAGATAGAAATTATTGAAAATAAACTGCCTTTAGTTGAACCAACAATAAACAGGGTTAGGGAATTATTAATCCAAAAAGACCGTATCCATGAGCCTATAAACCTGCAGAGAACTATCCAGATATTAAAAACTGTTCCTGCTCCTCTTCTTAACAACCTTGCTTATCTTAAAGATATCTATCTGTGGCAAAACGAATCCCTAAATCAGACTGCAGAACTATTAAATATGATACCTAATCTGAATACAAAAGAAGAAAGAAATGATGTTAATGAAAAAATAAACAAAATATTTGAAAAAATTCTGCGCAATAAAGAAATGTGTTTTAATGGTGAGGATATTATCCATGAAGGGCATACTTCTAATTTAGGAGCATTAAGCGAAAGCCTTGCAAACGGTTTCATATTCCACACAACCCTTGAAGAAGAGCTGAAAAAACTGGACTTTAACAGCATCAAACTAAGAATTCCTCAAGAAAAACTGAAAGAAGCAGGAGATATTGAAAAAAATGTTAAGGAAATAAGGAGTGTAGTAGAGCAAACTTACAATATCAATATGAAAATGATTAATTATGCGGTAATATTATACTCTTGTATAAAGCTAATGCTAAGCAAAAAGTAAATTTCAAAAACTTTATATAGTCCTTCTTTATCCATTATGATTATGTTTGATGTTGAAAAGATAACAAAGGCTTCAAAGCTTGCAAAAGAACTTGTAGAAAAAGGGCTTGCAAAGGATATAAATGAAGCGCTTGAGATGGTGCAAGGCATGTCCAATTTCAAGGATGAATATAATGTTCTTCATTCTCAAAAAATACAAGAAACAGAAAAACAAGAAGATAATGAACTAAAAAACCATATCGAGAGATTAAAGCAAAGAATCAATAAGATGGAGCTCTTTGTTAATGACTATACATCAAAAAACGAGGAAAATATTAAAAATATTAATGCGCATCTTGAAAGAATGTTTAATGCTTTAGAGCATTTAAAGAAAGCGCCTTACTCAGAAAAAAAATCAGACCAACCCGAGCAAAAAATCATTGAGCAGAGCAAAGAAAAAGATGAATTCCCTCAAAGACCAAAAAATAGAGACGAAATTGACAAAAACATCTATGACGTTAACAAAATTTTTGACAACAGCAACTCAAAACTAATGAACAGGCTTAAAAAATAGGTTTTTGTATTTAATAATAATTAAAGCTAATGACCTGTAATTCTAAGTAAGACTTTTGAACTCCTTTATGTAAAAGTGTATTATTTTTATGCAACAGGTGTAAAGCCAGACATCATTGTGCTTGCAACCAGGTTAAACAACAAGGTAACAACAAAGGCAATAAAAACATAAAGAATTGTACTTTTTAGCATGTTCTGGCCTATAAGATACTGCTCATTAAGTGTGTCAGAGCCGTTTTCAATTCCATTTGCCAGTATTGTCAGGATATATACCATCTGAATAACATATATTCCGACAATTATCTGAAAATAATAGGTTGGCATTCCATCGCCAAACATTCCCATCATCCCTGTAGAAGTTCCAACCCCTCCACCAGATTCTGCCTGAAGGTTCTGCATCTGGGTTCCAAGTTTTCCAAGTATTGTAGTGACCATAGATGTTATTCCAACAACAACTCCTGCTATTGCTGGCGCAATAAATGATATCTGTGATTTCATTGATGAAATAACATCTGCAAGCAAATCCCTTAATCTTTCATTAACCCTGTGAATTTCTTTTATATAGCGTGATACATTGACAAGTGCCTGGGCTGCAATTAGTGGCCCTTTCTTAATGCTCTGCAATAACACTTTCATTGAGCTCTGGATAATGTTTGATGGAAAATACAGTATTGCTCCTGATTTTTCATTGAATATAGCTTGTTTGACATTCATGCCAAGCTTACTTATGTTTATGCTGACTATTTTGAAAAAATTTCCAGACATTGTATCCCTCATAACTTCTGCTACCTTGCCAAATGCAATCTCAGCAGGAATCCCATCACCAAGCCTGTTGCCGAGCTGAAACAGTGCTGAGGCAAATTCATTCTCAAGCTTTTTTGTATTTTCCCTTATTTCAATGAGGTTTTTTGACCTTAATTTATAATAAATCCCAATTCCAAGCCCAAAAGCTAAGGTTATGCCAAAGCTAAGAATAGCTGCCCCTAAACCAAACGGGCCAACTGTTTTTCCAACCATTTCTCCTTCTGTTAAAACACTGGTGTGGTAATCGAGAAAACTAAAACCAGCTATAGGAGCAGGGTCAACAAAACCCACAAGGGGGAGTATTACTGGAAGCAATCCAATGATAAACAATATTACTCCGATGAATATACTCAAAAATAATGGGTTTACTCTTAGTTCCGAATTACCTATCTTAATAATAATATTTTTGTATTTCACTAGTTCTGGATTTGACTGCGAGATATCTGTTTCACCATAACCAGTGGGCCTTTTAGATAATATGGTCTTGCCTAAATAGTAAACACCTATTGGCAATGTTACATTGTAAACAACCGCTATGTAATACCATTTAACTGTTCCCATAAAACTAACCATTAATGGAAGAATTACTAATCCAAGGAGAGGCATTATTACTCCAAGCATATGCAATGTTTGTATTGGTGATTGCAGGTTATGGGCATAATGCAGCATTTTTTCATAAGTACCCTCAAGCATAACATCCAATGCCCTGTCAACCAGGCTTAATCTTCTGTCTTCAGACGGTTCATACAATGATGATTCAATAAGATGAAATGATTCTATAAACTCAATGTTCCATTTTCTCCATGTTTCAAGATATACATCCAAAGACTCTTTTATAGATTCATATTTTTCTGTTTCAACATCCCACAAAACCTTTTTCATATCAAGTGACAAAGGCGGGGCAATATGCTGTGCAGCAAATGCTATTGCACCCTCAAGGCTGGAAGTATGCCTCATAAACGTGACAACATAGAATATGCACTGAACCATCTGGTTGCTTGCCTTCAAACGCCAGTTATTAGCCAGGAATTCAGGCATCTTCCTGAAAATAACCATAAGTATAAGGCCTATCCCCACAAAATAAAATACAAAGAACAATGATTGAAATATAAAAAAACTGAGAAGGCCTCCAAAGAGCAGTATTACAAGAGGGATAAGTATTGCAAAGCTCTCTGCTCCAGAAGGGGTTACATTTAAATGGCATATATCAATAGACTCTTGCAGCAAATCCGCGGTTTTTTTATCTGGTGCAAGCTTCAGTATCTTTTCGCTTGAGTTGCATAATTTTTCATATAATGAGAGCTCTTTTGGAAGAAAATCTTTTTTAAACTCAACATATTCCATTGAGGTTACCTCTTTTGGGATTTCCTCTGGAGAGATATTAAGCTCTTCATTTAATTTTTGCTTGTATTTAGATAAAATTTTTTTAATATCCTGGTCTTCTTCCATAAAAATTCCTCAAATTTACTTAACTGGTTTTTTCTTTATCTGTTGTTTAAGCCATTCTTCCCATCCGGAAAGGATTTTCTTGCTGTCCAGAAACCCAACCTCTTCATCTACTTTATCAGAGATTCTATGAAAAATGTCATTTGCATTTATTACAAAATCTGCTTCCAATAGCTCTGGTTTTTTTAGTTTTAATGAATAATCAAGCAGCATCTTTTTAATATTTGTCCTTAGCATTATATTGCCCCATACAGCATCCCAGTCAGATGCCCATTCCTTAACATTTCCGGCAATTGCCTTAAGAACATCTGAATCACCATTTATAACATCTTTGCTTGGCTCAAGCATATCTTTTTTTGGATCATATTTCATAAGATCAGAGAAGCCGCCTTCAAGCAGGGGATCATTCTCCCAATGCTTCCTTACCTCTGTAATTTGTGTGACACGTCTCCACCTGTGCAGTCCGTCAGCGCTCTTTATCGGGTTTGCAACTATTATAATATCTGTTGCCTTAAAAGATGTTCTTGGAACTTCAAGATCATTGACAACCCTATCATAAACACCATAAGGTGAGTCACCATGAATTGTTCCTGCAACAACATTTGCAAGAGCACCAACACGCATTGCTTCATATAAAGCAGATGCTTCTGTACTTCTAACTTCTCCAACTATAAGGCATGAATCACCCATCCTCAATGTTGTTCTTATTCCTTCATCAGCTGAAACTTCTGTTGTTCCTTTAGTCATGGCAGATGCTACCTTCATTGATTGAATATTATAACCAAGTGTTCTTAGTGAACTTACTGGAAGCTCTAATGTATCCTCTATTGTTATTATTCGGTATTTTCTCATTATCTCTGTCATTATAGCTCCGAGAAAGCTTGTCTTTCCAGCAGACCTTGTTCCTGCAACAAGCATTGTTCTTGATCCGTCAACAATAAAACTTATCAATCCAGCTGCAAGAGGTGATATCATACGGTTCTTCATAAATAATGGAAGTGTCCATGGCTTGTCCCTATGACGCCTGAATGCATATGCCAAACCAGAAGGATTTAATGGGGCAGATATAACAGCAACTCTTGCCCTTGCTCCAGGTATTATAAGCTCTGTGTCAAGTATTGGGTTTGCTTCATCCAGCGGCCTTCCGGATAACATCCTTAATTTTGATGCCCATGACTCTGACTCTGTCCTTGTCGGGATAATATTTGTCATGCACTCACCAAAATCCTGATGAACAATAAACATAGGGGTTCGACCCATTGGGCTGTTTATGGTTATATCCTGAACCTTCTCATCCCTAAGCAAAACTTCTATTAATCCAAAACCCACAGTATACCTTACCAGGATGTTTGTTAGCTCATCCAGTTCACTTGATTTCATCTTTACATTGTTATGCTCTGCAAGGTCTTCTATCAAATCATGGCCAATGTTATAAAACACCTGCCTCATGCGCTCTGGATTAACAAACTCTGATTCTTTTGGCTGATATTCTGAGATGATTTTCCTTGCCTGGTCAAGCAGGTCATATTTTTCTTCAGATATCTTGAATTCCGGCGGCAGTATATGGTAAAGATAAAGTATGTTGTCTGGAACATTGAAGATTGTTACCTCATTCTCTCCAAGCATGTAGCTTGCAAGTTCCTCGCCATCAGAAGGATATGCTGCCATTAGCTTTGTAAACATAAAATCAGGTTTTATTGATGGAGTGAATATCTGCCTATAACATTCCCTATCTCCTAACCTAAATCCTGCAATATGCGGCCTGGCAAGGGATATCAATCTTGTTTTGTCCAGGAGATTAAAAATATATTTAAGCATGGAGATAAACTTTTCTCCGCAGCGGATGCACTCTTCGCTTGTTGCATTATCAAGGTTTATTTTTTCCCTTCTTAAAAGCCTCTTTACCTCAACATAAGCTCCTAATGGATCGCTTTTAAGCATGTTAAATATTATATTTTGTATCTGCATATACCTTGTATTAGAGCATTTTACACAGCCGGCATCTGAGCCAAGATTATTATAATCAAAAAGCTTCTTTTGCTTGGCAAGTTTTTTGTAAATTTTGGTTATTTCTACAAGAAGTTGTGTCTGGTCAAAATCATATTCATAGTCCCTTTTTTGAGAAAATATTATCTTTGTAACAGGCCCTGTCTCAACCAGCTTGGTTATTGTACTTGACATGCATTGGGGGCTATCCTCTAAAGAAGGTGAAAAAGAGCAGCCCTCACAGCGTATCTTAAGTATTATCTCGTCACCTTCTCTTATTACTTCATAAGAACAAACTTTTTTTTTATTGAACAAAGGCATTTTATCTGTTTTTTTCCCCCTCTTTTCTTAGAATCTGCAGAGCTATCTCAATAAGGTGCGATTTGTTCCTGTATTTAACATTATCTTTAAGCTGGGAATTAACCCAGTCTGCAAGCTTTTTGTCTATTGTTGCGCTAATGGGCTGCTTCATGTTTAAAATATATTTTATATTTTTTTAATATATTATATATTTTATAATATAACTCCTATTTAAATGTTATGATTATTTTTGTACTACTTTAATATACTAACATAAGATTTATTATTAAGCTTGGTTTATTTGTGTTATAACTGATAAAATCTTAGGAAAAGGTTTAAAGAATGCAACAATCACCTGAAACATCTGATCAATCAATACTAGCTATGTCAAATATTGTCAACAGCCTTAACAGAAGGCTTAGAGTTCTTGAGGAAAGGCATAGCCAGATACAGAGAAAAACAGGGGTCATTGAAGACAATATGCTCAATAATAACAAAAAGATTTCTGATGATGTAAAAAACATAAGTTTAGAGATAAAAGATCTAAAAAGGGACATTGGTGAAATTAAAGACAGCATTAAAATGCTTGTTAAAGAGCTGCAGTCAAGGGCAAAGAAAGAGGATGTTGATGTAATACAAAAATATCTTGACTTATGGAACCCAACAAATTTTGTAACAAACCGCGAGTTGGACAAGGCAGTTACAAGAATAATCAGTGAGAAATAGAAAGCTTTAAAAAGTTTTTATGAAATAATATAAACAAGGTGAAATAATGGCCTTATTTGGCTCAAAAAAGATTGAAGAAGTAAGTAATGAACAAGCTAGAAATATTAAATCTCCTGTTGACTTAGTTTTAAACATGAGGGAGCAGGGCCTTTCTAATAACCAGATAATTACAAGTTTGCAAAGAGAAGGGTATCAAACAACTGAAATATTTGATGCAATGAACCAGGCAGACCTTCAAATGGCAAATGGGTCCCTTATGGATAATAGTGGAACAGTAATGCAAAACCAAATTTATCCTGAAGAGCTTATGGATGAGCCACAGCAGGTTGAGCGGCAGCCATCTTATTCTTATCAGGAGCCGGAGCCAAGTTACAATAATCAAGATGTAACCAAGATAGAAGAGCTTGTAGAGGCAGTTGTTGAAGAGAAATGGGTTGACCTTGTAAAGGATGTCAATAAGATTATTGAATGGAAATCAAAAGTAGAGTCAGATACCTCATCAATAAATCAGGAGATTGAGGATTTGAAAGAAAGCTTTAATGAGCTGCAAAAAAATATAATTGGTAAAATAGATGAGTATGATAAAAATATTACTAAAGTTAGCACTAACATAAAGGCAATGGAAAATGTGTTCCAGAAAGCAATACCCACATTCACAGAAAATATTAATGAGCTGGCAAGAACAGTTGAAAGCCTGAAGAATATTTCTAGTAAAAGAAAAAAATAGGCGTCTTTCTTATCATCCTTTTGGTATAACTGGAGACATAGATAAGTAATACATTGCATAAGCGCCTATAATCAGTATTAAGGCAAGACCTAAAACTTTTGGATGTGTTAATGTTGCAGTTAATGCAGATTCTCCTCTAGTGCCAACAGATGATGCATTTTCAGCTGTTGTTTCATTAACAACTGTTTCTGTCTGTCCTGAAAAGAATACCTTGCCTAATGAAGTGAGAATAATTATTAAAATTATTATAAGTATAAAACTCCTTGTTCCTGATTGAGTGCCCATAATGCTTAACACATCTTTTTCTGATGCTCCCATAAACTTATAAATTAAGATTGCAAAGAAGATAAAGAATATAAAGACAAAAAATGTGGGAGTTACAAATTTTATTAGGTCTCTTGTTGACTCTGATAAAGCAAGTATGAAAGCAAGTGTGAGTGCAAGCATTGCATTAAGGTTTTTGTTCTCACCTAATACTTTAGTAAGAGTTAAAATAGCATACAATAAAACAAAGATAAACACTAAGTATATTACTATATTAAAATGTTCCAATAATCCTATATCTAAAAAAGTGGCCATTTTTTATTTATTTCCTTTAAAGATATCTATAAGACCCTTAAGAGGTTTAAAAGTTTCCCCACCAGATGTAACAATTGTAATGATTATACCAAATACCAATAGTACCAAAATAATAGCCATTGCGTCTGGGTCAATATTAAACCAGCTAAAATTTGCCCACCATCCTGCTGAAATTCCAAATATCCATATTATGACTGCAAAAGCAGGAATTAATATTGCGCCGCCAGCACCTTTAGCCTCATATCCAAAAACACCGGACAATAGCAAGACCATAATAATTGCTATAAGCACTAATGCAACATTTGGCAATACATTGTTAATTATAATAACAGCATCCTTGCCGTCTGGATAAGTGCCCATAATATGGGGGATAACAACAACCATTCCCAGGACCAAGGCAATAATAACATTAAACCTTTTGCTGTCCTCTCCAAATATTTTTGCTTTTTGAAGAACTGCAAAAACAATTGTAAATATCAATAAAAATGGAAGCATCACATCAAGCATGCCCCAACTTTCCATTACCTGAAAAAGTTCAATAAAATTAGTCATTTTTCATCCTCCTTTTTTAATAAGATTTTTACTCTGTTTTCTTTTCTTTTTTAGGGCCGCTACCACCCATGACATAGGCCATGAAGCCAATAATAACACCAATAAGTATTAATGATGCAACCCAATCTGTATTCCATTTTGTGCTTATGAAATCCATAATAAAGCTGAGCCAAGACTGTTCTTCTTCTGTTTTAATTGCATTAAGGAATATTGCTATTATTCCAACAAACATAATCACCATAAATGTTACATTCCATCCTCCTGACAAGAAAAAACCCTCTTCGGTTTCCTTATGAAATGAACCAACTAACATCAGGAAAAGAATAGACAGTAAAAGCAATATTACAACCTGAGATGAAACCTGTGTTATTAACTCAACAAGCTTTGATGATGCAATAACAAAAAATGCAATAACAAATGCAACCATTGCATCAAGGTTCTTTCTTGGGTATTTTTTTCCCTCTATCTCTTCCATGCCAAAAATCTTTGTTTTTTCAAGGATTGCAAAGACAATTGTAAAGACTAATAAGAAAGGTAGAATAACATCATAGATTCCAAGTTTTCCCAAAAAGTCTATTGTTCCTCTAAATACAGATTGCTCTACCATTATGCAATATCAGAGATTGAGTGATATATAAAACTTTCGCTTTTTAAAGAGCATAGCTTAATTAATGAAAAAGATTTTCTGATAATTCATGAAAATATTATTTGCAGTCTCATTTATGCTTATGTTTTTTATTTCTGCAATTTTTTTTATTGTCTCTATTATAAAAGACGGCTCATTTCTCCTATTCTTGTATGGGCTTAAATATGGGGCATCTGTTTCTGTCAAAAGCTTGTTTATGTCAGCAAGTTCTGCCAGTTTCTGAAAATGCTGTGAATGTGTTATATTGGTTGGAATGGAAAAATAATAACCAAGTTCTGCTGCTCTTTTTATTAATTTGAGTTTTCCGCTAAAGCAGTGGAGCACTACTTTTTTGGCATCTGAGTTTTCTAGCATATCAATAATCTCCTGCTCTGCTTTTCTTGAATGTATGATCAATGGCTTGTTTATTTGTTTGGATAGGTTGATTATTTTCAGGAAAATCTCTTTCTGAAGCTCCTGCTCCTGCTTTTTTTTGCAGTATTTGTAATCAAGTCCAACCTCGCCAATTGCAATTATTTTATTCTTGTTTTTTTCAATAAAATTTAGTTCGTCTTGTATTTGTTTTTCTGTTAGCTTGATTGCATCATCTGGATACAGGCCAAGGGCTGGCTTTACAATTTTGTATTTTCTGCTTAACTCTAAAGTTTTTCTGTTGCTTTCAGGATTCAGGCCATTGCTGATTATTGCCTTAACTCCTGCAGTTTCGGCCCTTTTTATAACTTCGTCTAAATCAGAATCAAATTCCTTCAGGTCAAGGTGCGCATGAACATCTACTAATAGCATAAAAGAATAATATTTGTGGATGTATATAAAGTTTTGGACAATAAATCACTTAATCTTTACTCCGAAAATCTTCCGGATATGTTTGCGAAAGTTATTTATAAGTGGGATAGGATTATAATTTAAAACTGAGTTCAAAAATGTCAAGAGATCAAATTTTAAAAGAATTAGAGGAAGAATTTAAACTGATGAAAAAAGATTTACAGTTTGGATGCAGCCTTGATGATTTAGACGACATATTTTACATAAAAGATTTTATTCTACAAATTGGTTATGTCAGTAAAAGCTTATCAAGAACAATTTGCAGGAGAATAGTTGATACATTGGGTTCTTGGAATTCTTATCTTCATGGATTAATAATTCCTAATCCCAACTCAATGATAAGCATAAGTGAAACCAAACTATTTAATGAAAAAGAAAAAGAAGAAATAATAAAACTAATGAACAAAATTATGGCTTTTGGCAATAGTAATGTTTTGATAGGCATTACAAAAGATAAGGAAAAAGAAGCAAAATTCATAGATAATTCAATAAAATTCTGGAAAGAAATTTTAAGTCCAAAATTAGAAAAAATAATAATAAAAGTTAATGATTATTGGAATAAAGAAGCTGGTTTGGATTTTAAATAGATATTTTTATTAAAAATGAAAGATTGCAGTTTTTGTAAAAAAATAAAAGGAGAATTGCCATCAATTAAACTTTTTGAGAATAAATATGTTGTTGCATTTGCGCCGTTAAAAAAGGTTATAATTGGAAAAGGCCATATGCTGCTAGTTCCTAAGAAACACTTTGAGAGTATTTATGATATAGATGAATTCTATTTGTGTGAGTTATTTAAAGCAGTTAAGGAAATATCAATCAAATTAAAAGATATAGGGGCAGATGGAATTAATATACTTCATGCATCTGGCAAATCAGGCCAGCAATCTGTATCCCATTTTCATTTGCATCTAATACCGCGGTTTAAAGATGATGGATTAGATACATGGCCAAAAACAGGCTACAAGGAAACTAATTTTCTTGATTGTTACAAAGAATTTTGTTTTAATCAACAATAACTGTTTCTAGCTTGTTGAGATTGCAGAAGTCTGTTGAGTATGTGTAGGCCCCGGCATTAAGGAAGACTATCTTATCCCCAACTTGAGGGTTATCTAAATAAACCCTGTATCTGAAGATATCCATTG
>Ga0268277_1000638_pt1 | contig 27247 bp, 14 predicted proteins | sample saktaG_5_FD_190132 | JGI IMG/M metagenome (GOLD analysis project Ga0268277, IMG submission 190132) | Saline water microbial communities from Sakinaw Lake, British Columbia, Canada - sak_2010_1_5_50m | ecosystem: Environmental > Aquatic > Non-marine Saline and Alkaline > Saline ...
CATGGAAATGTACCAGGCGATTTTCGAGGCAACGGGAACGGCAACGATAATTGTCAATGAAAACACCTCCATTGCCATGGCCAATCATGAGTGCGCCCGGCTCACCGGCTATACCCCCAAAGAACTGGTCGGCCAATCTTGGACCAGCTTTGTGGCCCTCGAAAGCCTTGACATAATGCAACGTTATCATAAAACTCGTCGCGGAGACACTTCGGCGGCCCCAAAAAAATATGAAGTAAAACTGATTAATAAAAAAGGTGATGTCCGCAATGCAATGCTGGATGTCAATATAATAACCGGATCGAAGCAAAGTGTGGTTTCAATGTTGGATATTACGGCTTTGAGAGCCGCCGAAAATACTGCTTTGAACAACGAAATCAAATCTCATGCAATTCTGGACGCTATCCCGGATTTCATGTTCCAGATCGATAAAGACGGTATTGTTAAAAACTATAAGGGGGACAAGGAATCTCTGTATACATCCCCTGATAAATTTTTAGGTAAAAACATACAGACTGTTGTGCCGCCGGACCTTGCTCAACTCACCATGAACAATCTGAACGCCGTGTTGCAAACCAAACAGATGAAAGTGTATGACTACCAACTCCAAATCAATGGAGAATTGCGCCATTTTGAATCCAGAATGGTGATCTGTGGAAAAAATGAAGTTCTGGCCATTGTCCGCGACATTACTGAACAAAAAAGATCCGCAGACATTGTCAAAGAAAACGAGTCCCGTTTAAATGCCATGATCAGTACGATCGACGAAGCGGTATTTGAATTTGACAAAAACGGTACCTATCTGAATATCTGGGCCACAAATGAAAAAATGCTGGCGGCGCCAAAGCATGAGATGTTGGGAAAAACCATTACCCAGGTATTAAAAAATGGACGGGGAACTGATTTTTTAAACATAATCAAGCGGGTCATCCAAACCGGACAATCGGAAAATGTCGAATACCAGCTGAATGTTCTGGGCGGGGAATACTGGTTTAGCGGGCGAATCAACCCAATAATTACTTCCGATGGTGACATTAAAACAGCGTCATTTATCATACGAGACATTACCGATCGTAAACAGACCGAATTAGCGCTACAGGAAAGCGAAGAACGTTTTTCGGCTTTTATGGAGACTCTGCCAATTACCGCATTTATAAAAGATCCAGATCATAAATGTCTGTACGTTAATCAGGAAATGAAAAAGGTTTTCGACACTGAAAACTGGATTGGTAAAACTATATTTGAAATTTTCCCTCCGGAAATTGCCCAATCACTTGAAGAATCGGATGAGAAGTCATTACAAAAGGGTTATGGTGTGGATATCCACACCGTACCAGATAAAAGCGGTAATGAACGCATCTGGGAAACCCATGTATTCCGAATCGATCGAAAAGACCGGCGCCCCCTGCTTGGTGGATTTTCCATGGATATTACGGGTCGGAAAAGACAGGAGGATGAATATCAAAAGCTGTTTATCACCGTTGAACAAAGTCCTATATCTATTGTAATTACTGATATTAATGGCAAAATTGAATATGTCAATCCACAATTCTCTAAAATTACCGGTTATCGGGCAGAGGAGGTTGTTGGCAAGAATCCCAGCATTCTTAAAACCGGTCATACAAAAGCAGAAGAGTACTCTACGCTTTGGGAAACCATAAAGAAGGGTAATGTTTGGCGAGGAGAGTTCCTGAATAAGCACAAGAACGGGGATTTCTATTGGGAAGACGCAACAATTGGCCCCATTAAAGACAAAAATGGAAACACAACACACTTTGTGGGTTTAAAAGTCGATATTTCTCCACGGAAAAAAGCCCTGGATGAGTTGCACCGCATTCATGATATTTACCGGAACGCCATTGAAAACACAAACGGCGTACCTTATCAATTATCCTACAATAGATACAATTACGATTTTGTCGGATCCGGCATCGAAAGCCTACTGGGGATCGACTCTACAGAATTTTCACCCCAAAAGATGATATCAATGATAGAAACCCAGATAGTCACTGACCCAGAAACATTTACTCACAACCCCCAAATATATGCCCGTGCATTTCGGGAAGGTAAAATAAAACCTTATCAAATGGATATTAACGTTACTCTGGACACCGGTGAGAAAAAATGGATCAGCGATTATTCTACACCATTAATTGATGATAAAACCGGCGGCATTATTGGCTCACTGGGTATTCTGCAGGATATTACAGATCGGAAATTAGTGGAATCTGAACTTCAATTCCGCTTACAATTAGAGGAAATTGTTTCAGCGATTTCAACAATATTTATCAATATTGATATAACTAATATTGACTCCGGTATCGATAAAGCATTGCAAATGATTGGTCGGTTCATTGGCGTTGATCGCAGCAATGTATTTCAACTTAACGATAACGGAACCATAATGAAATTGACGCATGAATGGTGTGCAGAAAAATCACTAACCCAAAAAGAAAATCAACAAAAACTATCAACAGAAAATTATCCGTGGTTGATGTCCCAACTGAAGCAAAAAGACCACATCTATTTTCCGACAATTGCGGAGATGCCGGCTGCCGCAAACGCTGAAATAATAGCCCTGAAAGCGCAGGAAATTCGATCAATAATCATTATCCCGATTATATACGGTGAAAAACTGATGGGATTCCTCGATCTTGACGCCCTCAGCGAAGAAATGGCCTGGACTCAAAAAGACATTGCTTTGCTTCAAACAATCGGCGATATCTTTGCCAATGCACTGGAACATTTTCGTGAGGAAAATGACAAACAGAACATTCAGCACCAGCTTCTCCAATCACAAAAAATGGAGGCCATTGGAACGCTATCCGGTGGTATCGCTCACGATTTCAATAACCTGCTGACAGTTATTCAGGGACACGCCCAACTGATGATGATGAACATGGATGAAAGCACCCATCAATACCGAGAGCTGAAACAGATCATCAATGCTACAACCCGCGCCGCCAACCTGACCAGACAACTGTTATTGTTCAGCCGGAAACAAGCGATGGAATTTATCCCGATCAATATCAACCAGACAATCACGAACCTTCTAAAAATGATAAAACGGTTAATCGGTGAAAATATCAGCATTACAACAAAATTGGAAACAGAGGCCTGGACTATCGAAGCCGACGAGGGTAATCTCGAGCAGGTTCTGATGAATATCTCCGTCAATGCCCGGGACGCCATGCCGCAGGGTGGAAACCTGACCATTCAAACCAAAAATTATGAGATTACTAAAGAAGATTGCAAACTAAGACCTGATTCCTATCCCGGCAGATTTGTCCGGATTATAATTGAAGACACCGGTACGGGAATCGCTCCCTCTATTCTGAAAAATATATTTGAACCCTTTTTCAGTACCAAAGAAGTTGGAAAAGGTACCGGGCTTGGTTTGTCCGTTGTCTATGGAATTGTCAAAAAGCATAACGGATGGATCAATGTATACAGCGAGATGGGAAAAGGTTCAAATTTCAAGATATATATACCCGCCACCGACCAAACGATCAATACAGTTACAATGGAAAAGGGAAATTTGAAAACTCTTCACGGAAACGGGGAACGGATATTACTCATTGAAGACGAAGAAGGTGTACGGGAATTTACTGCTGCGGCACTTCGCCAGTATAACTATACTGTCTTTGAAGCCCCAAACGCGGCAACAACACAGAAAATTTTCACTGAAGAATCAGGACGTTTTGACTTAATCATCTCCGATGTAGTTTTGCCAGATGGAAATGGTTACAGCCTGATGGAAGAGCTACTTGGTGAGAATCCGGGGATTTCCGTAATTATGTGCAGTGGTTATAGTGAGGAAAATATTCAACAATCAATTCGTGAAAACAAAAAGTTTCTATATATCCAAAAACCGTTCAAATTACTGGACTTGTATCAAACCATTTACTGTATTTTAACACAGAAAAAATAATATCCCTGGTTATCGGGTTTAATTCTTCAAAGCTGCATACATAATCTCAACCGGGTGCAGAGCGTCCCTTCCTGTACCATCTTTGATCTGTTGCCGGCAACTAGTTCCCGGTGCTGAAATGATGGTGTCCGGCGATGCTTCTCTGACAGCCGGAAAGAGCACCATCTCGCCAATTTTCATCGAGACTTCATAATGCTCTTTCTCAAATCCAAACGCTCCGGCCATTCCACAACAACCGGACGGAATTTCTTCGGCCGTGTAATTTTCAGGAAAGGATAACATTTTCAGTGTGCTGGCAGTAGACGCAACTGCTTTTTGCTGGCAGTGTCCGTGCAGTTTAATGTGCTGCTTGGCGTCCGTGAATTGTGTAGAAATGATCTTACCTTTTTCCACTTCTTTCATAAAAAACTCATCAAAGAGAAAGGCGTTTTCGGAAATCCGCTTCGTGGCCTCCTTCAGTTCACCGTTAACCAGGTCAGGATATTCATCACGGAACGCCAGAATCGCCGATGGTTCCACACCGATCAGTGGTGTTTCCTCTGTAATAATGTCTTTCAATGCAGAAATGTTTTTCCGGGCAATTTTCTGTGCCGAACGAACCAGGCCTTTGGACAAAAACGTGCGGGCACTGATACCGTGTTCTGGCAAGATGACTTCATAACCCAGCTTATTCAGTAATATAATCGCTTTAATGCCAATCCCGGTGTCCAAAAAATTGGTAAACTCATCGGTAAACAGACAAACCTTGCCTTTCTTCGGAATATCACCCAGATTCTGAACATATTTTTTAGCCCAGCGTCGTAAGGGTGTTTTTTGCAGCAACGGAAAATTGCGGCGTTGGTCAAAGGTCAGAATCGTTTTCATAAGGCCGGCACTCAGACGGTTTTTCATAAAGAAATTCATGATTCCCGGAATCCAGGAGCCTATCGCGTGAATAAAGGGCAGGTACGCCACCGCCCGACTGCGCAGAGGAACGCCATTGGCATCGTAATAATGCTGCAGAAATTCTGCTTTCAGTTTGGCAATATCAACAGATGACGGACATTCGGACTTGCAGGCCTTACAGGACAAACAGAGGTCCATGACTTCATAAATTTCCTTATGATCAAAGGGATTTTTCTGTGGTGAGTTCGTTAGAAATTCCCGCAGGACATTCGCCCTGGCGCGGGTGAGATTGTTCTCATCACGAGTCGCCATAAAGCTGGGACAAAGGGTCCCGCCCAGGATAAAAGACTTTCGGCAATCGCCGGAACCGTTACATTTTTCAACGGCCCGCATGATGCCCTGGTCTTTGGAAAAATCGAAGATCGTCTCGATTTCCCGGGTCGGATGATCCGGCACATAGCGCAGGCATTCATTCATCACCGGCGTATCGATAATCTTACCGGGATTAAAAACATGCTGCGGGTCCCAGGCCTGTTTAAGATCCTTGATCAATTGATAATTCTTTTCACCGATCATGAAAGGAATAAATTCTCCCCGCAGACGGCCATCACCATGTTCACCGCTGAGGGAACCACGGTATTTCTTGACAATTTTAGCGGTATCCGCCAGAATATCATGAAACTGTTTAACGTCACCGCTTTCTTTCAAATTCAGTACTGGCCGCAGATGCAACTCACCGGAACCAATGTGGGCATAATGCACACAGGATTTTCCATGTTTTTTTAGCATCGTTGCAATTTCAACCATGTACTCCGGCAAATCCACCGGCCGGACGACCGTATCTTCAATTACCGGAGCCGGCTTGGCGTCGCCGGGAATATTCCCCAAGAGCCCCAGCCCCGCTTTTCGCAGATTCCAGACTTTCTGAATATCACTGCCTGTCACAATGGGATAATGGTAACCATAGCCGACCGCTTTCAAATCGGCAATTAGATCCCTGGTAATCGCATCAATTTCCGCTTTTGTTTCCCGGGCAAATTCCGCAATCAGAATGGCCTTGGGACTGCCTTGAATAAAGAAACGGTTTTTTTTCTGTTCCCGGTTATTTTCCGTCTGGGCAATGATGATATCGTCTATCAGTTCCACCGCACCGGGTTTGTATTTCAGCGCAATCAGATTGCCCTTGAACGCCTCCTCCAGGGTTTCACAATGGACACAAACCAGCGCAACTTCTTGGGGAGGTAGAGGAACCAGATTCAACTTGATTTCCGTCATGAACATCAGCGTGCCTTCGGACCCGGCAATCAGCTTGGAAAAATTGAATGGTGTCTTTGTATTGGTAAAAGGCTCCGTCTCAAGCAAAATATCAACGGCATAGCCGTTGTTCCGGCGATAGATTTCAGGATGGGGAAATTGAATACGAATCTCTTTCTGGTTTTCAGGATCGGATAAAATCGTCCGGATTTGCTGGTAAATATGACTTTCCAGCGTAGCTCCCTGACATTTATCATCAAACTCCGTTTTATTCAGTGGTTTGAATTCAACTTCTGAACCGTCACTGAGAAATCCTTTTACGGAAATCGTATGTTCCCGGGTTGTTCGGTAGATAATTGAATGGGCGCCACAGGAATTATTACCAACCATGCCACCCATCAGACAACGGGTCGATGTGGCGGTCTCAGGACCAAAGAACAAACCGTAGGGTTTTAGATACAAATTCAATTCGTCCAGATTCACACCCGGCTCTATCCGAACCCACTTTTCGTCAGTATTCAATTCCAGAATTTTATTCATGTACTTTGAAATATCAGCCACAATACCGCTTCCCACGACCTGCCCTGCCAATGACGTCCCGGCTGCCCTGGGAATTAGCGATGTGTTATTCTGGGTCGCGAAATTTATAAGCAGTTTAATGTCGGCAGCGTTTTTCGGACGGGTCACTGCCAGTGGTTTTTCACGATACGCCGATGCGTCGGTTGCGTACATCAGACGTGTTGTTTCATCGATAAAGATATCGCCTTCAAAGCGCTGCTGTAGCTGTTCCAATTGAGTTTGAATACCGGTCTGATCCATGGTTCTCCCCTCTTGATTGATATTGTCAAGACACGTGTCCAAATTTAATCACCCAAAATATAAAAAACAGTTAAAACGGTGACAGAACGAAACAAATTCCCATGAACATACTTGTGATTATACTAAATCTTTTGTATTCTTATTCAAATCTAATGGACATAAAACCTTTATTTTCACACATTGATACCACAAGAATTCGTCAACTGAACTCTAGTCAATATTCCGGCGGACCTGTTATCTATTGGATGAGCCGGGATCAACGGATGGAAGACAACTGGGCTTTTGTTGCAGCCTATGATCTTGCCGTCAGCACCGATTCCACTCTTAAAGTGATTTTTAATCTTGTGCCGGAATTCCTTGGCGCAACATTCCGCCAGTATGACTTCATGCTGAAAGGTCTGCGATATGTCGCAGATTCGCTGAGAACGCTAAACATTCCGTTTTTCCTGCTTATCGGCGAACCGGCGGAATCAATTCCCGGATTTTTAGAAAATTACCCGGCCAGCGCACTCGTTGCTGACTTTTCGCCTCTTCGTATCTGCCGTCAGTGGAAGCGGGAAATACTATCTCGAATAACAATTCCGTTTTATGAAGTTGACGCCCACAACATCGTTCCCTGCTGGATAGCATCGTCAAAGCAGGACTTCGCCGCCCGAACAATCCGACCGAAAATTGACAGATTATTACACCATTACTTTGATGAATATCCGACGTTGAAACCGCTTCCCCCATCTAATTTCCAACCGTCCCCGGAAATCGACTGGCCCCGCCTGCCCAATACATTAACGATCGATCGCAATGTTAAACCGATTTCCTGGCTTAAACCCGGTGAGGCCAGCGCAATGAGAACGCTGAACACATTCATCCGGCACAAATTATCCGGATACGGAAAAGACCGGAACAATCCGGCCATTGATGGTTTGTCCAATCTATCGATCTACCTTCACTTCGGGCAGATCAGCGCTCAGCGAATCGCCCTGGAAATAGAAAAAACCACGACCTTCAGAGAATCCGCCCAAGTCTTCCTGGAAGAATTGATTGTGCGCCGGGAATTATCCGACAATTATTGCTTTTACAATTCAAATTATGATTCATGGGACGGACTTCCGGATTGGTCAAAGAAAACATTATCCGAGCATAAGTCTGATCCACGACAATATATATATTCACTTGAGCAATTCGAGTCCGCCACGACACATGACACAATCTGGAACTTCTGCCAGATGGAAATGGTCAAAACTGGAAAAATGCACGGGTACATGCGCATGTATTGGGCCAAGAAAATCCTCGAATGGAGCATAAGTCCGGAAAATGCAATTCGGATTGCCATTTATCTGAATGACAAATACGAACTCGACGGCCGCGATCCAAATGGCTATGTGGGAATTTTATGGTCAATCGGGGGACTACATGACCGCCCCTGGTTTGAAAAATCTGTATACGGTAAAGTGCGCTACATGAATGTAAATGGACTACGCAAAAAGTTCGATGTCGATGCTTATATTGATAAGATCGAGAATCTCTAATTCCCACACTATTTGATGTAAATACACCGCCTCTGCAACAGCTGACCGTAGACCTGTAATCGGATAATATATATACCGGAGCTGAGGTTCTCAGTTTGCCAGTGAAAGTTGTTCGTCCCGGCATCCCGATAATTATTCAGTAATTCTTCAATGCAATTTCCCTGCAAATCGAAAATGCTTAGAACCACATTCCCCGGTTGTGATATTTCATATCGAATGGTTGTGGATGAATTGAAAGGATTCGGGAAATTCTGGCAAAGTGAAAATGTCTTCTCATTTGGGATATTTTCCGGTGTGATTTCTACAACCGTATAATTTGCGATAAATTCATAGGGATTGTCCGGAGTCCCATGTGCAGTGCTACCGTCAAAAAGCAGCGAACCGATATTATTCAGAACTGTATCCAATGGCGAATAGTAGGTTTTAAACGTAACGATTTCTCCATTTGTATTACCATAGACCATTAAAAAGTACATCTGTTGCCCGTTGACAGCAATAGAAGTATCAACACCCCGGCATTCTCCACCCACAAACGCAGCGATGATGTTATTGCTTTCAGCAGCAATCTGATTATTCACTTTCAAGATAACAGTAACTGTCATCACATGCTCAAAGTCAGGGGGATTGACCATCCAGTTAGTAGGAACCTGGGCTAAAGTCAGAAACTCCAGCCCAAATACCACTGATAATATTCGAAAACAGTTTCTCATTATTTCATCAACACCATTTTACGAACCTGGCGGAAATCTTTGCTTTCCATCACCGCAATATAAACACCGGAAGTAACGTTCCTTCCGTAATTATCCGTTCCGTTCCAGAGAATAAACCGATATCCCGCCGGCAGATGATTATGCACCAGCGTCTTCACCTCTTGGCCAAGAATGTTGTAGATCCGAATTCGCACATCGGCGTCTTCCGGTAGGCCGAATCCGAACTTTGTGGTCGGGTTAAAGGGATTCGGAAAGTTCTGGCTTAAACTATAAACCTCCGGAATATAGCCTTTATCACCGGGTCGGAGTGGTGCTTTGGTGAAAAGCATAGGATCGTTTGGATTACCTTTGGCAAGATTTACTTCAAATGTGATTATCTCATTCCCCTGATACAGAATATCCTGATCGGTATCATAAATCTCAAATCCCACTGTTTCAGGATTCTCACCGTAGATCATCAGAAACACCCGATAAGCGTCCAACTGGGGCACATAGACCGGGCGGGCAACACCTCGGATTTCCTTGCCGACTCTGGCAACTAGCACATCCGCCGGATCATTAACACCCAGCGTATCACTGTCTATCAAGCCGGTTATGGTCATGCTGTTTGCATATTTATAGGCATCAACACTCCACTTGAGCTCCGGCAATTGTGCATCCGGTTGTGAATCGACTTTCGCTAATAGCAGCGAACCGATGTTTTTATTGTCATCGGATGGATAGGTCAGTGTATCTTTTTCGGCCAGATTGATCTTATATCCTCGCCCCGGAATCATCCATTGCAGGCTGCCAATCCAGCCATAGGTTTCAACATAATGAGCATAGCCGAACTGGTCTTTTATCAGATCATCCGGTGTATTCGTCAGACTGTACAGCGCTTCATTGACATTGACCCGTTCATTAGGCAGATAGCCCATCCAGCTCCAGCCACTGTTGAGAAAAATGTCCACCGTGTCCGGCCAGATTTTAAAACCGATATAATCAAGCCCGTCGGCTGTATCGATATCGCAGATATACATTTTCCCAAGGTCCAGTCCAGTTTGAGTCAGCGGGCCAGACCATGATTTCGCACTTCTCGAGTACTGGGCATAAGCTGTCTGCCCGATAATCCGGTCGCCATCATTCAGCCGAAAATCATTAAAAACACAATCAAGGTTTTTACGGTTATCACTTTCCAAATTCAGTGAAAACCAGGTAAAACCTTTCGCCATACCGATTTCCTGGGCTCGGGCACCATTCGCGTTGAGTTCCAGTGGATTGGTTGGTGTTCCGGCAATCGAATTTTCCATAAAAATCAGAGTGGTATCCAGCCCCCAGTATTCCACGCAACCGGTCCGGTCCCACATATGAAATTCGACGATTTCTCCGCTAAACTGGTTGCTGTAAATTGTCAAATGGGCCAGATATTCATCCAGGTTAGCATTATAAACCACGTTTGCCAATCCCCGGCACTCGCCATTGATAAAAGCACCAACGCGATCATATTTATCTTCGGACTTGGTCCCTTTTACAAATAAGCGTGCCGTGACATTCATGGAATATTGATAGTCACTGGCCTGAACATCCCAATACGGGTAAGGACACATATTCACCAGATTAATCCGTAACGGTTCGAGGCCATCGGGCGTATCGGCATAGATAACATTCTCGTATTCACCAACATTCAGATTTTCGTCAATGTGGAAATTAATTTTAAACGAGCCGCCCGGATTTATTTCACCAATAGCCGTCGAAGGAATCAGCCATTCCGGCAAATCGATTAATTCAAATTGACGTGCATTGGCACCAATATTATTCAGCGTCACTTCAAAATTATTATCATCTCCGATAAAGGCAATTTCATCAACTGATGGAATATTCCAGGAAATCGGGTTACGGTTTACCTGAAAATCCCAGGTAATCGTATCACCAGGATTGCCGTACATATCCTGATATCCAAAAAGCGTCGCTGTCATGAAGTGATTCTCGATAAAACGATTCTGAATCTGTGGTATTATGACTAGTCGCTCTTCGGAAACTGTGACTTCCAAATCCGTGATCCGACCACCGGCTTGACCGTCGAACAGAATCACATTGCTGCCGGAAACTGTTGCCGGGTTGATTTTCTCTGTAAAGTTGATAGCGATCTCATCATTCATATTCAGAACTTCATCCACCGGTTCGGGTGCGCCCAGTGTCTGCGGTATTTTTCGGTCGATAGTTCCCCGTAAAGCCGGCATCTCATTAGTCAGCAGACTATCCAAACACATCGACCTAAGACGGATATCATAAATTCCATCAGTAAATCCTGCCGGGAGAGGCCACTGCATCGATGCTGCCACCTGGCTATAGGCCCGTAATGTATCTGCATTCAAGGTAGCCGGGTCGATGGTATACCACTGATCACCGCCCAACGCCCGGTACTGTAAATGCAGCGCTTCAAAATAACTCTGATTCAGATCGTATCCGGTGGCAACAATATCCAGCGTGTCATGATTGGCGATATTCAATACCCAGTTACTACCGGGTTCGTAGACTTCAGCTTCCGTACACGGTCTAGCAAAATTCACCGTAAATGGCAGCGTAAAACCGGTAGTCACTCCCGCGTAGTTGGATTCACACTCCGGGGCAAATTTTATCCGGAGATTCGGGTATTCATAATGATCGCCAGGGCCACGCCAGACTCTGATCTGAGCATATTCTCCATCGCGGGGATCGAGCATATAGGGAATTGGCTCCACATAAATCTGTCCGTTGATCTCAATCAAAGCACCATCAGGATTGGATGACTGTACCAATGACAGAAAATAGGTCCGTCCTTCATCATTATCATTCCTTAGCAAGACGGACAGCTCGGCCGGGTCATTGGACAAAATATTATCAACAACACTCAGACCATCCCATTCCATATAAGGAACATCCCGGGGAATCGTCACTACTTCGCTCAGTTCATTCATCCACTCTTCATAAGGGCAGGATGAATGCCCCGCAATAACATGAAACACCGGCGTCCCGTAAACCGGATCATTGCCAACACTGACACTGTAATCGTCACCAAAATCATCATCATCCAGTGAAAAGGAAGAGGTGTTTGAAACCGTCTGGGTTGATGTCGAACTCCGGCCCATGTTGAATCCCATAGAATATTTTTGGGTCGTCGAAAGTCCAAATCCTTCATTGATCTCAAATCCGACTTCCTGGGCAAAACTGGCATTGATATCCAACCCGACATTCAGGGTATAACTGTCAGTCACTTCTGATGTACGGGATTGACTAAAGGCTCCGGCGCCACCCTCAAAACTGTAATTCACCGTGTCCTGGGTAAGCCAGCGCAATAAATCTTCCCGTGCCAGCACCTGGTTCCAGCGAGAGATATCTTCGAGTTTTGTCGAATCCGCTTCTGACAACATCGCCAGTTCCGGCAGTAAAACCTCTTCAATATATTTCCGTGTATAGATAAATGTCGTCGCGAACCCATCGGGCACAAACATAATCTCCGTATCTAACTTATAGATGTATTTTTCGATGGATTCATCATATTGGACACCGAATACATACGTTTTTCCATAGAGCAGGTTCAGTGCGCCACCCACGAAGAGATCAAGGTCGCCATGATTACCCGCAACGTCAACTCCGGTACCTGTCTGATAAGTGCTTTGGGTGGATATGCTGATTTGCTGGGAATTGGAGCTGGACAAAGAAAATGTCGAGGACAGTCCCGCGGTCATCTCATATTTGGCCTCAACGGAAAGTTCCGTCGATACACCAAAACCAACCACAGTCGTGAATTTTGTCCCCAGGCTTGCCTTCACTTCTGTTTCTTGACCGAGAGCCATGCCGACGTCAATCTGAAATTCCGTTGATTGGGTCTGACTGCTGGAGAATTCCGCATAACTCAAATCCCCCGGAGGTCGTCGGAGTATGAGATAAGGAATATCCGGCGCCACAGTGGTAAAATCCATCTGCTGGGGTACATTTCCCAGAACCACTGCATGTTCCACCGCCGAAGCAGTCCGGCCGAGCACATCCTTCGCTCTGATTTCAATTTTTTTATGATAGGGTCGCGAGCCCGCATCACTAATATTGGGTTTGCCAGGCATGACGCCATAACGATAAGTTCCGTCGTGACCGAATGTTACCTCCACGGTATCTTCAGCGCTTTCTGACCAGCGGTCACTGATATAATCGAAAATTTGAAACACACCAGAGTCCACCGGACATTCTGCGCCATTGAAATATTGTTCATAGATAAAAAACTCAAGACTATCAGGCTGATTCTGGGTATAATAGTTATTCGTGATGCTATTCTGTGTTCCCGGATTCCAGATAGTATGTTTTTTGAATCCACCAATGCGCGCCAGAACCGGCGAACGATAGACAAAATCCAGTGTATCGTTTTCTCCAATCCAGGCGGAATCCGCAATGGAATAAGAATTTTCGGTATTGACAGTTTTTCCGCCCCCTTTAAAATAATCACTCATAGTGGTCAGATTCGGAACCGGAGGATTATAGGGACCGGTAACATTGATCGTGACCGTTACCTGATAGGCCTGAGGTGGCAAATTAAGGAACTCAAAATCTCCGCTGGCTTTCACAGTAACTGTTTTGGTAAACTTATTGCTCGCCGGTTTCAGTTCTACAGTAGCGATACCATACGGCCCCAACGGGTATCCGCAACTGCCGCCGGTAACACTGCCCTGTAAATTGCGGGTTTTTTTATCAATAAAATCTGCTGTTTTGTTAGTTACAATATCTGTAAATGAAAGTAACTGAGGGTCGAAATCAGTTATCTCCCGTGAATTTCTCTCCGGCTGAATAACGACATCGGCGCCTGGTTCAACTTCCACGCGATAAAATCCATCATCATCAGTGGTCGTCTTAAAATCTCCATTAACTTTAATCTGAACACCTTCCTCGCCGCACTGGACGCCATTCGTGTTATCAGTTTTAAAATAGACATAACCGGTGATGCTCATCAGGTTTTCAACCGTAAAGTTCTGATTCAGGGCTGTCGGGTTATTTTCATTCAGAGAAACATCCAGAAAATTCACGTTGAACTCGTGATACGGTTTTGTTGGGGTCAAACGAAACAGGGTCCCACTGCTACCATAATTAATATTGGACATAGCGTAGTAGCCATTGGCGTCGGTATAGGATGTTGCGTAGGCCGGCGGTAGCGTCTCTGACCAGGTATCTGCACTGACACCATAAAGGGTTCCGTTATAGCTCTGATCAGCTACGTTGGTCACTGTGGCGCCAGACCCAAAATCAAAATTCATACTGATAGTCATCTCAGGATAATTGATAGTCATACCGGTCCGGTAATACAGATAGCGATTGTAATCTCGGGCGATATTTGTCGCATTTCTGGTAATTTTCCACATTCGAAAATCATCTATATTTCCACGGAAATAATTACCTGTTCCATCTTTTGCCAGGGTCAGGACATCACTATTCGAGCTGCTACCCCCAATCGTAACAATTGACTGGCTGCCGTTCACAGTAGCACTCTCCCCATTTAGATAAACCTGAAGAGATCCTTCTGTTTTTACCAGTGCCACATGTGTCCAGTCATCGGTATTGATTGTGTTGTCCGTTTGGAATTTCTGAGTCCCGTTGTATGAAAACGTTAGTTTCAGAAAGCCTCCAACATCTTTCAACCCGAGATTCCAGAGAGTTCCTTTGGATATTATTATCTGGTTTGCCACTGTTAAGGGCCGAATCCAGAATTCAAGAGTAGCGTCCGGTAATAAGCCGTCATCGGTCAATTCAAAATTATCGGCATCAGCAATGGTCATATAGTCTTCAGATCCGTCAAAAAACAGGGAGTAGCCCCAATTTGGGGTCAGAACCAGTTTTACATCCGGAATTTTTGTGCCCTGCTTGGAGGTAATATTACCGGAAATAAAGCCCGAGGTCGATGTCTTTCCAATCGCTTCGGCCGGAGCCGGTGCCAATCCGAATATATTTTTCCCGACCAGTTTATAGTGATATTCTGTACCAACATTCAGGTCGTTGGAATTATCGGTATACGTTGTATCAGCTATTGGGTAATTATCATAAATAAGAGCATCGTCACGATAAATATTATGTTGTTTGGTCGCTGGCGGGATATTGGGATCATAAGACCAGTTCAGTTCAATTTCATCGGGTAGAATATCGTACCAGGCGGTAAATTGCGGAGTGCCCGGTTGTCGCAACCGGCTGCTCCAGAATCCAAGTTCAGTTTTCACACCACCACCACTCATGACACCGGTGGATACAAAAGGCTGTCCCACCAGAATGGTCATTGTTCCACTCTGCCGCTCTTCCCCCTGGATCGGTGGGGCAAGATAGCCGGCCATTACTCCGGAACCACCATTGACAATCGTGACTTCGGTCGCGTAGTTCTGGGCCAGCAACAGACCGGATGCCAGTAGCCAGAATACGAGACCGAGCATTGGCGGTGATTTTTTTAATCTATACTTTTTCGCGTTCATTGTAAGCCTCCATCAGGAAAGGTTGTTAATTATTAAAACTACTGTTTCCTGAGAGACGCTTCGATCCGGGCCAGTCTTTCCTTTAAATCATCAATCTCTTTCTGCTGATTTTCAATAATCCCCTGTTGCTCCTGAATAGCAGCAATTGCCATGACGGAAAAGCTTTCGTACTTCAGGCTTAACATTCCGCCGTGCTCACCAACAACCATCTGATCCGGGAAAACGGCCTGCACGTCCTGGGCGATGAATCCAAGGTTTTTAGATTCACTATCGTCTTGCGATTTCATATGATAAACGCTCGGTTGTAGTTGCATGACTTTGTCCAACAAATCGCCGGCCGGTTCAATATTTTTTTTCAAACGGCGGTCACTACTGTGTAGAAAAGCACCGTCATCATCATCAAAATAGGCCTCGCAACCATTTTTACTGTAAAAAATCAGGTCTTCATCGCCGGGATCATTATCGATACCAAAATCCCAGTAGAATCCAGCGGCACTCAGTCCTGATGGTACCTCAATTCGTATATTGTATGAATTAGCATTATAGGCAGCGGATCCTCCAATAACATGTAACGCCCGCTGTGGTGATGTAGTCCCAATACCGACATTGCCATATCCATCAAACGTCATTATCTCGGTTTTATGGGCAGCATCGGGAATCGCATATTGATCATCAGCCCACTCAGCTTTACCGGCCCTTAAATGCATTTTACTTTGTTTTATTGCGGCGGTAGCCTCAATATCAAAAAGAAATTTAGTGTTATAACTATCGTCACTCTGGTGCTGGTTCATACCCATGAGCAAATACGTATAGGTTCCGGTTTCGTTATAGCCAACACTTTTACTTATATAGGCCGTGCCGTCATGTATCTGTAATTTTGAACGGGGCCCTGAAGTTCCAATACCGACATTTCCCGATTCAAAATACCATCCGGAAGCTGCAATATCCCGTCCAAAGTGAAAATGGCCGTTCTCAATCGCAGGGCCGAAATTAAACCGATTGTCACTACCCCAGGTACTCATATGTAATCCATAGCCATTTTTATTGGTAATTTTTAATGCGGCACCAGTAGCATCGTTATGAATATGCAGATCGGCTGATGGTGATAAAGTCCCAATTCCAACTATTCCCGATTGCGGAAATACATTTTTTGTACCCTGAACTCCGCCGGCAATTGCATAAGGCGACAGGGTCAGTTTTGTCCGCGGTGTCATTTCCGTGGCACCTTCAATGGAAATTCCAAGCCAGTAAGACACGCTGTAATTCAAACCGGCGAGTGTATTCACCGCGCCCAATGTCGCGCTATAAACACCATTGACTACATTAATCGTTTGGTCTTCATCCCAGACTTTCGTTCCGCCGGTTTCAACCGTGTACAACAAAAATTTGAAACTCTTTGATCCATCCACCGATGCGCCGGTATCATCTCGCAGGACACCCTGGATACTAAGGGTCTGTCCAAAGACGGCTGTTACAAAAAGCACTGAAATCAACACAGTTAAAAGCATACGTTTCATGGTTATTTCTCCTTATAAATTATTAGCAAAGTATTATCGCCAAATGTCGAAAATCTCAACAAAGATTAAATAGATTCTGGTTATTATTTAGCTTGAAATATCTCGATTTTTTCATGAATAAAAAGAATGTACACCCCTGATATAAAAAAAGCAAGCAAGCGGGCCTTCTCACAATCTGTTTTCCGGATTTATTATTCCAGATCACAAATCCACTTGGAATTCGGACTTTAATTATTAATTTTAGACGAATGGAAATCTTTCATTATATAAGCGCTTATCGAATACAGAATGGCAGCGCGTTTCAACATTTCTGATAAACCAGAGAGGACTATTATTCAATGTCCGAATTTCTAAAACCCTTTTCTGAGATGACCGATCAGGATTACCAAAACCTGGGTTTGAAAGCCGGTCTGGAAATCCATCAGCAATTGCTGACCGAAAAGAAGTTGTTCTGCCGCTGCCCGGCTGCACGATATTCCGATGTCTATGATGCTGAAATCCTGCGTCACATGCGCCCAACACTTTCCGAATTGGGTGAGTACGACGGTACCGCACTAATGGAATTCAAGACGAAGAAAAACATCATTTACCGCATCAATCATGAAACCGTCTGTACTTACGAGATGGACGATACCCCGCCCTTTGAGATCAATCCCCAGGCTCTGGATATCGCTTTCCAGATTGCATTATTAATGAATTATAAACTGGTCAATGAAATCCACATCGCCCGGAAACAGTACCTCGACGGTAGCATTCCCACTGGTTTTCAGCGAACAACCATCGTTGGCGTCGATGGCTGGATTCCCTACAAAGACCACAAGATCGGCCTGATCCAGCTCGGCCTGGAAGAAGACGCCTGCCGGGAAGTGTCTGATATCGGTCATGAACGCATTTATCTAACTGATCGCCTTGGAATGCCGTTAATCGAAACCGTGACCGAACCGGTTTTACATACGCCACAGGAAGTCGCCGATGTGGCCAATATCCTACGCTGGTTGGTTCGCAGTACCGGCAAGGTTCGCACGGGGCTTGGCGCCGCCCGCCAGGATGTCAACGTCAGTATCACCGGCGGAACCAGGATTGAAATTAAGGGCGTTGCTCGCATTCCCCTTATTCCTTTGCTAATCTATAACGAGGCCATGCGTCAATATGCTCTGTTACAAATCCGCGCTGAATTAAAAAAACGGGGAGTCACAGAGAAGAGTTTCCAGGCCGTCTCAAAAGAAGTGACCAATCACCTGACTAACAGTTCCTGGGCGCCGATTGCCTGGGCTATGAAACATGGAGAGAAAGTTTTCTGCGTCAATCTCAAGGGGTTTCGCGGAATCCTCAGTACGCCCACCCAAACCGGCAAAGTCTTCTCCAAAGAAATTGCCGACCGTGTTCGGGTTATCGCATGTTTGACCCGCACCCCCAACATCCTAACATCCGAAAGTACCGAAGAGACCATTGGCAGTTTTGCCTGGAATAAAATTCGCCGGACTGTGGAAGCCAATTCCCAGGACGCCCTAATCCTGGTCTGGGGTAATGATCAGGATGTGGACACCGCGGTAAAAGAAATCATCATCCGTGCGAAAGAAGCAACCATCGGCATTCCCAGTGAAACCCGCCAGGCTTTGGCTGACGGAACCAATGGTTTTGAACGCATTCTACCCGGCCCCGAGCGCATGTACCCCGACACCGACTTACCGCCTCTGGAAATGACTACCGAGCGGGTTAAAGAATTAGCAAAAGCCAATCCCGAACCACTCTGGAAAAAGCAGGTCCAGTATGAGAAGATCGGTGTTCCAAAACATTTATATATTATTATTAGCTCATCTCCGCAATCTAAGTTTTTTGATATAATAGTTAAAAAATATAACATCCCGGTTTCCTGGATCTGCCGGTTGATGTTCGAAAAAACGATTCACTGGCGGCGGAAACAATTAGCGATTGACCGGATCAGCGAATCCGTCTGGCACTCTTTCTTCAAAGCAGTCGAAGCAAATCCCGCGATTGTCGAAAACAGCGATAAGTTATTTACAGAATTCATGAAAATACCCGGAATTGATATCGATACACTCCTAGATCGATATTCGCCTCCGAAACTTCAACCGACTGATCTTGAACGAATAATTCAGGGGTCTCTGGATGAGGAAGTGCAACAAATTCAGGACCCGGAGAAGCGATTCCGTTATTTAATGGGACAGGTTATGGATAAATGTCGTGGCCACATTCCGGCAAAAATCGTAATGAATAAAGTGTACGAATTCGTTCACAACCAGAAGGAATCGGTATGAGTGACATATATAAAGGCTACCGCGATCCGGCCTTGCAAGTCCTGAAAGACAATCAGGTACAGGTCTGGAGCGATGTGGAATTGCTGACGGAACAGGGCGGTTTCAAAGGCATTATCCTGCCCCGTTCCGAAACATCCGACGCCAAGCATATCGTCATGAAATTGCGAAATGGATACAATGTCGGCATCAATGTAAATACGGTCCAATCAATCCATGAAACCGCCCGAAAAGAAGCCCATTATAAAATCCCCGAAAAGGACTTTCCCTATGATCCTAAAAAACCAAATGTAAAACTGCTCGGCACAGGCGGAACCATCGCCAGCCGGCTGGATTATCGCACCGGCGCCGTAATCCCGGCATTTTCACCCGGTGAATTGTATGGTTCGGTCCCGGAACTAGCAGATTACTGTAATCTAAATACCGAAAAACTCTACGGTGTTTTCAGTGAAAATATGGGGCCGGAACAGTGGATCGGCACCGCTAATGCCATCGGCAAAGAAATTGAAAAAGGCGTTCACGGGATTGTGATCGGTCATGGTACTGACGTCATGCATCACACTTCCGCAATTTTATCGTTTATGGTCCAGAATTCACCGGTGCCAATCGTTATGGTTGGTTCACAGCGATCTTCCGACCGACCGTCTTCCGATGCGGCCCTAAACCTGATCCATGCAGTCAATACCGCTTCAACCAGCGATATTGCCGAGGTTATGGTTTGTATGTTCGGACCAACGTCTGACCAATACGGTTTATTACATCGCGGCACCCGGGTCCGCAAAATGCATTCCTCTTACCGTTCCACCTTTCGGACAATCAGCGATATTCCGCTGGCTATGGTGGATCGTGAAAAGATCACACCTTTGCGAAATGATTACAAACTTCGCCGAAATGACAGAGATGTCATCATCAACACCGCTTTTGAAGAGAAAGTTTCTATTGTCTATTACTACCCTAATATGAAACCCGATATCATCGACTCACTAATCGACAACGGCTATCGTGGGATTGTCATCGCCGGGACTGGATTGGGACATGTCAATAAACCTGTCTACCCTGCTTTGAAACGAGCTCGCGATAAAGGAATTGCCGTTTATATGACCGTTCAGACATTGTGGGGCTATGTCCAGATGTATGTGTATGAAACCGGTCGTGAGATGATGCAGTTGGGCGTCATTCCTGCGGCCAACATGCTCCCGGAAGTCGCCTATGTAAAGCTATGCTGGGCACTGGGACAAACTGAGGATCTGGATAAGGTCAAAGAAATTATGCTAACACCAATCGCCGGTGAAATTACTGAGCGGGAACCGTACAACGGCTACCTGATTTACCAGGGCGGTATTCCCGAAGTGGAAGAGTTTTTGCGGGAAATTAAACGGTAGACGACTCGGAGGATAACGGTTGGCATAACACCGTTTTCAGTAAAATAAACCCCAAAGCAGATCCAATGAAATAATACAGGAAATCGCTCCAGGTAAACACATTTCCGAAAATTGTAACACCAATAAAATTACTGCGTAACAATATAAGAAATGGCGGGTGCCAGAGTTGCAGAAATTCCAGAAAACAGGTGGCAAACAGTACAATACACGCAATCTGAAACGGTTTTAACCGATTGAAAATTAACGCCATAACAAGACACCAGAACATTTCGTAAAACACACCGCCCAGTGAGTTATTTGCCCAATAGTGGAATGGTCCTGAATAAAATTTGCTGTAAAAACCGATCGGCGTTAAAATCAGCAGTGCGATTATTACCAACCGATTTCGCCGGATATAGGAAACAATTGAAGATAGCCTTTTCAAAATGGAGACAATGTGGATTTAATTACCGATTTCGCGCCGGGCCACACCCACAAAATCCATCTGGCCGGTGACATCATTGAAATCAAGATTAATAATTTCCCAGCCCTCCTGTCCCAGTTCATTCAGGAATTTTTCGATTTCAATAAATTTCTTCCCGCGGAAGATTCCACCGGCAATGTGCGCCGAGTCGATAATCTTATATTCCCATTTTTTCATGATCTATTCTCCTTCTTAACGTTTAAAGAAATCTCCGACTATCCGGCTGCATCGCTCCATTTCGCAGCCGATTGCCAGGTGACCGCAATTATTTTCCAACACAACAATCTCACAATCCAGAATCTGAGCAAATTTCCGGGCCGGAGTTGGATTCACAATATGATCCGTTGCCGACACTATCATCAATATTTCGGCTTTAATCGCACGTGCAGTATTCTCTTCAGAGCCCTCAAAGTGCCGGAATATATTGTGCTTCTGCATCGCCCGAATCTGGCTGGCTTTATTCCAGGACGTAAATTTTTCTGGTGGTTCACGATCAAATCCCGCCAAGTATTTTTCAAATTCATCCCCGGGATGCTTTTCAACAACATACGCCGGTGTATGACCAAACAACTCGGTCATTATATTGGCAAGTCGCTGGATTTTTTGTTCTGAATACCGGGCATTGCGGGCAGTCTCAATGATTTCCTGTTGTAGTTGCAACTGTAGTAAATCATAGGAACTCAATGCCGGTGAGCAGACATAGGGTAAGGCTTTGTCCATAAAGTCCGGATAACACACCAACCACTCAAAAGTCTGGAAACTTCCCATGGATCCACCAATGATCCCATACAGGTGTTGTATGCCAAGATGTTCTGTGAGTAACAGGTACTGGCTTTGAACCATATCGTGAATCGTGAATTCGGGAAATTTCCCTTTTTTCTGCTTTTTGCTGTTCGATGGTGACGATGATACCCCGTTTCCCAATGCATCAATAATAATGACACAGAGTTCACTGTTATCAACAAATTTGCCCGGTCCAATTAATCCCGATACGTGTTCGCTGGTTCCGCCAAACCAGGTTGGATACAGAAGAATATTGGATTTGTCCGGATTCATTTTCCCCAGAATCCGATAACCGACCTGGCAATTCTTGATGACGGCACCGTTTTCAAGCTCAAAATCACCCAGCCTGGCAAACTGCTGTTCACCGTCTGCAAACAAAAGCGTCAGCCCGATTCCTATAACCATTAATACTTTAACAAAATATTTCATTCGCGATTTCTCTCCTTCACTTCGAATAAATTACACATTTCCAGCGCATTATGAAATGTTTCCGAATTGCCAATTATGTGCTAAATTTAACCCGCAAAAATAGTGAAAAGGAAAACATTATGCCGGATTTGAAAATCTTTACTGTTGGTGGAACCATTGATAAAATTTACTTCGATCAAAAAAGCGCGTATCAGGTCGGCGATCCTAAGATTGTCGAAGTACTTCAGGAAGCTAATGTCACGGTAGAATTTGACAACGAGACCATCATGCAGAAAGACAGTCTGGATATGAATGAAAACGACCGGCAGATTATTCTTGAAAAAGTATCCCTGGCTCCGCACAAGCAGATTATTATTACCCATGGAACCGACACAATGATCGACACCGCCAAAACATTATCGGTCATAAAAAATAAAACCATTGTCCTGACCGGTTCCATGCAGCCCGCCCGCTTTAAAAACAGCGATGCCGCATTTAATATTGGTTGTGCAATTATCGCCGTTCAAACCCTTCCCCATGGTGTTTATCTCACCATGAATGGTAAAATATTCAACCCGTTTTCAACACGAAAAAATGTGGATATGAACCGGTTCGAAAAGATATAATCTACTTATCCGCAAACAGCGATATAAAATCAAACTTATTTACATCCACCAACCCTTTATCGGTCAGTTTCAATTCCGGTATAACCGGCAATGACAGAAAAGACAACGTCATAAACGGATTTTTCAGATGACATCCCAGTTGCCGGGCCTTGTCATTGATAATGTCCATGGCATCCCGAACTTCAAGCAACGGCTTCTCACTCATCAGGCCGGCAATCGGCAACGCCAACGCCGCGAGAATTTTTCTGTTTTCCACAACCACTTGTCCACCGTTCATCTTCCGGATTTCATTGATCGCGCACAGCATATCCTTGTCATTGGTGCCAATCACAATGATATTGTGGGAATCATGGGCAACCGTGGACGCAATTGCCCCGCTCTTTAATCCGATTCCCCTAGTAAAACCCAGCCCGATATTCCCACTGGCATGATGACGCTCCACAACGGCCATTTTCAGAATGTCCCGATCTGGATCACTGACAGCAAGTCCATCGGCTATTTGACATTTCAGCAGCACTTTTTTTGTCAACAATTGATTGGGGATGATATCGATGACATTCATCAGGTTTCCCGTCGCTAGCACTGACAAATCTGAAACCGACACATCTTTTATCCGAATTGTCCCGGGCAATTCAGAAATCTGTGACTTTTTGAACGATGTAATTCGGCCATTTTCTGCCACGAGCCGACCATTTTTATAAACCATCCTGATCGAAAAATCAACGGGATTATCAAACAGAATCAGATCGGCATCATAACCGGGCGCAATGGCCCCCTTGGTTTTCAGATCAAAGTGCCGGGCCGTATTTAACGACGCCATTTGAAGTGCAATTATCGGGTTGATTCCAAAATCAATCGCATCGCTTACCATAGAGTTGATATGCCCATAATCCAGCAAAAAATCGGGGTGCCGGTCATCGGTGACAAATCCGCAATTCCGTGAGTTTAAAGGTGTCACCAATGGCAGTAAATCTTTCAGATTCCGGGCAGCCGATCCATCCCGAATCATCAGAAACATTCCCTTTTGCAGTTTTTCCCGGGCCTCGTCAATATTCGTACTCTCGTGATCCGAACGAATACCGGCCGAAATGTATGCCGATAAATCCTTGCCCCGTAGCAGGGGAGCATGGCCATCAATCGCCTTATTACCAGCTACGGCCAGTTTCTCAAGAACAGCAGAATCACCAAACAGAACGCCCGGAAAATTCATCATTTCGCCAATTCCTAAAACCCGGGGATTATCAATCCATTGCCGCATCTCGTCGGCTGTCACTATCGCCCCTGCGGTTTCCAGATGCGTCGCCGGTACGCAGGAAGGCAGCATAAAATAGACGTCCAGCGGCAAACTTGCGCTGGCCTCCAGCATATACTGCAATCCTTCCATTCCCATCACGTTCACAATTTCATGAGGATCAGCAATGACCGCAGTCGTTCCCATCGGAACCACCGCCCGCACAAACTCCTCCGGACTCAGCATGGAGCTTTCCAGATGAACATGTCCATCAATCAAGCCCGGCGCCAAGTACAAGCCTTTCGCATCAATTGTTTTTTCAGCGTCATAATCGCCAAAACCGACAATTTTACCACCAAAAACCGCAACACTGGTTCTGACAATTTCAGCAGACAACAGATTTACAAGTTGTACATCTTTGAATAAGATATCGACCGGAATATTTCCCCGGGCGGCCGATATAATTGTGTCAGTGCTCATTCTTGTCTCCTTCGACATTTTTCGGCTTTAAAAACAAAAAACACCCCGCCGGGAGGTGTTTTTATTATGTGCGTTCGTTTTGTTAACCGGAAACCGAAATGCTAACGGCAATTGTTCGAAAACCACAAAGAAATGTCCGAATTGCCCTGTTTCATGGTGTCCAGCAGCACAACAAAATCAGCAAGCCCTTCGATATCAAATTCCAGGCGATAATAATTTAGTGCCCAGATCAACATTAACAAAACAACCGACCGGTTTTTACTGAGAAACGGCTCGCCATCCACCATATAATATACAAACCAGCCCAACTGTGAATACAGATCTTTACGGTTCGATAAACGCTCTCCTAAAAAACAGGTTAGTGAACCGCCACCCGGTAATCCGACCACATTTTTCAGCGCTTCCAAATCGCGGACGCCATAGTCATCTTCAAACTTTTTGGCCAGCATCCAGTTAACATAACACAGAAGCTTCAACTCTCTTTTCTGATCGTCAATCATCAATACCTCCCAGCACGTCAGCATGCATCACTAATTGCTCTTCAATGCCTATGAGGTGCTCCAGTTCATAATCCTCCGGCAGGCTTACTTTGATTGTTTTCAAAGTGACCTCCTTGCGATCATGATTGACATCCAGATCAACTTCACTACCAAAATCCCAGCTCATCGCTTTGGTTACTTCCCGGGGAAGCAACACACCGCGACTGGACCCTACCCGAATAATTTTTCGTCGCATAATAACCTCAATCGCTTACTTCTTCAACCGGATCAATTTCCATCAAAACGTCTTTATAATCTTCCAAAAATCCGTTAAAATCTTCGAGATAGGATTTTTTCTTCATCTTCTCTTCCCGTGGATTCCGTAAAATTACTTTTTCGTTTTCTTCGTCCAAAATCAGATCGATGGGATCACCAAAATCCCACTCCATCGATTTAATTACATCTTTGGGTAATAAGATACACAGGCTCGCGCCTACCCGTACAATTTTTCTTCTCATCTATAAGCCCCTTATAGTCTTTAAACTACCTCTCAAGATAATTGTTATTATAATTAAAATCAAGCCCCGTTTTAAAAAAATTACAACATATGACTCACACTTAAATAATATATTATACGAGACAATACCAATTACATCTTAAGATACTGTTTATTATATAAATAAAGTTTCTTTAAGATTGTTTCGAACGGAAATTTTACATGATAATTCAGTGATTATATCAATCGAAAAGATCGAATGTTAATAGTCTATTATTAAATAAAGTGTTACCGGGTATAATCGCTTGCCGGAATTGCCCTGTTTTAATTGGTGTCCCGATAACGCTTTGGCCAGAGTTTAGCCAGACGTTCACGAATAAATTTTTCCGTGCCAACGTTTTTCGGTTGATAAAAACCTGGATCTGGCATCCCGTCCGGTAAATAGTGTTCTTCGACAAAAGCATCCGGGAAATCATGGGGATATTTGTAGCCCTTTCCAAAGTCCATGGATTTCATCAGTTTGGTTGGGGCATTTCTGAGATGCAGAGGAACTACGGGAAGTTCTCCTTCCTTAACAGCCGCCTGAGCTTTGCGTATGGACAGATATGAGGCATTGCTTTTTGGCGACGCGGCCAGGTAGTTGGTTACCTGCGCCAAGACGATCGCGGCTTCGGGCATCCCAATATTATGTACCGCCTGAAATCCCGATGTCGCCACAGACAGTGCTAACGGGCTGGCATTCCCAATATCTTCGCTGGCCAGAATAATCAGTCGACGGGCAACAAATAGCGGGTCTTCCCCGTTTTCCAGCATTACCGCCAGCCAGTAAACCGCCGCATCGGGATCACTGCCCCGTACACTTTTAATAAACGCTGAAATCACATCATAATGGTAATCACCTTTTTTATCGTACAATAAATTTCGTTGCTGCAGGGCTTCCCGGACAAGCGCCAGGTCAATATGTATTTGCTTTTTCGGGTCCGAATGAGTCAGCTGCAGGCAAATGTCAATGGCATTCAACAATTTCCGGGCATCGCCACTAACCGTATGAATTAACAGATGGCGGGCATTGGGATCAATGACAATTTTCATTTCTTGAAGAACAATATCATTTTTTATGGCCTGAGATAATATCGTCTCCAGATTCTCATCACTCAGATTCGTCAGTTTCAACACCCGGCAGCGGGACAGCAATGGCGCGATCACTTCAAAAGACGGATTTTCTGTGGTTGCCCCAATCAATGTCAGTGCCCCGCTCTCCACGGCATGCAGCAGGGCGTCCTGCTGGGCTTTGTTAAACCGGTGAATCTCATCAATAAATAAAATGGTTTTATTGCCCTGGCGTCGATTCAAATCCGCCTGATCGATAATTTTGCGGACGTCTTTAACCCCTGCAGATACCGCACTGATCTGAAAGAATTTTGCACTGATTTGCCTGGATATAATCCTGGCCAGCGTGGTCTTTCCGGAACCCGGCGGCCCCCATAATATCATTGAGAATATCCCTTTGGCCGCCAACGCTT
>Ga0268277_1000640_pt1 | contig 27156 bp, 22 predicted proteins | sample saktaG_5_FD_190132 | JGI IMG/M metagenome (GOLD analysis project Ga0268277, IMG submission 190132) | Saline water microbial communities from Sakinaw Lake, British Columbia, Canada - sak_2010_1_5_50m | ecosystem: Environmental > Aquatic > Non-marine Saline and Alkaline > Saline ...
CTTTTAAGGGAAATATTACAACTGAAAATGTTAGATTAAATCAGTTAATTCTTCAATATTAGAGCAATATTTAAAGATTAGATTTATAAAATATTCATAAATAAAAGTCCTTCAATCTTTTAGTTAAGGGGCTTTCGCATCTACTATGGTAGAGGCAAGTAGACGACTTTCGCAACTTTTGTATAAGTGATGATATTGAAAAGGTGTATCGGGAGATAGAAGAAGCAATTGGGATCTGTTAAGAATTAATAGATAATAAAATGGGGTGTGTACATATTTACTCAGGGAAAAGTTACATTTACCAACTTCGTTCTATTACAAGATCCTCTACTCACTTTTTGTAAATATTATTAATAATATTTCGATTTATTTAATTATTTTCATTCTAGTCAATTAAAGCAATTTTTTGTTAAATATTCATATGCTCCCGATATTTCTTTAAATTTTTCTTCCATTTCATTTGCTAATTTACTATCAACGCTAATATATCTATCAGGATGATATTGTAGCGCTAATATTCGGTATTTTTTTCTTACTTCTTCTTTGGTTACTGTTTGTTCTAAACCAAGCATATGGTAATAATAGACACTTTCTTGCTTTCTTTTTCTGTCTATACTTTTTAGATAATCATGATAGTTGCTATCACTTATATTAAAGATACTACTTGCTTGCTTAAGTAACAGTTCTTCTTCGGCACTTAAATATCCATCTGCTAACGATAGTGCGAATAATAAATCTAATGTAGATTTCAATATTTTAATATCACTCTGATGGATTTGCATATATTCTCTTGTATGAAATTCAAACGATGTTACTGATGTTTTTTCTTGATTAAAAATCTTTATTGCATCTTCAATGTCTTTTTCATCAAATCTTAAACTCGCCTTCATGAAATCATATATTAAATCTATTTCCTCTTGCGATACAACTCCATCAACTTTTGCCATTTTACTTAACATTCCTATTAGATGCACTATTTGTTTGTTAATCCTTTCTTGAGGAGTGTATCGAATTTCTCCTTTAATTACTTTTTGGGGAGATACAGGTGTTTTTAAAAAGAAATTTATTAATGAACGTATAATATCTCCATCAATTTTCGTATCAATTGTCATTTTAGGCCCAAATAATCCGCCTGAATGCAGATAAAGAGAAAATGCTTCTATTCTTGCCTTTTCTAGAGAAAAAACCTTACCATCTTTTCTTTCAACTGTTGCATCTGTATAGAATTTGGCGTATCCATAAGAACAATATCCTTTTTCATCTATTTCTCTTGTATAACGTTTAAGGCGATTTAAATATGTTTTCTCTGCAATATGCATATACAAGGTGACTAATGGAGGGTTTTTGTGAAATCTTCGGGAAAATAAATATGCGGTAGTATCTCTATTTTTATAAAATAAAGTTAATTCTGCATCTTGAAAATTCACAAAATTTATTGTTCTAGATATCCAATGCCACTCTAGTGATAATATGTCTTCATAATTTATACGATCACCTTTAACCATAAAATAAGATCCGTAATCTTTAAAATCTACTGCTAAGTTTTTTATATTATATTTTCTTATGTTTGTTATGGTTATCATTTTCCTATCCTTGTTTGTATGTATTTCATTCTTGGGGATCCCTATACTTTTTTTTAACAAATATAAATATAAACAAAAAAATCAAATATAGTTTTTGGGAAGAGCTAGGGTTATATTTCAAGACAGTATCTGGGCATAACCTTCCATCACATTTATTATTTATTCCAAATGTAAATACATTTTGAAGAGTTATCAATTATATATTCCCTTGATTCAAAAAAATCCATACCAAGCAAATTGGAGTCATCTTCCAGGTTAACAGCAACCGCTTGTTTTTTAGAAGTATCGCCCACGATAATTTCTCTTTGTACAATAGGACAACTTATTGAACCCTTAACGGTTGAAAATGTTCTTCGTGATACCTCATTTAAATCCTCAATGCCAGTTTCTTGAGCCAACTCCAAAGATATCATAGTCATAGAAGCACCTGTATCTAACATCATGGAGGTTTCAGGACTCTCATATTCTCCAATAACTATTACTGGGATAAAAATATGTCCATTTATTTCTTGAAAATCAATTTTTATCGCATTGTATCGTAAAAATCCCTCACCTTTTCTCTTTGCTTCATCAATAGCATTTGTGCCTAGTTTTTTATTCTTTATTAATTCTTTTAAAGCATTTTCATCAAAAAATAAATAACATTGATGTTTTTCATTGTAAATGGCTACATTTTTCAAATACCCATCGCCATTATCTAATACAGGGACTAAATAATTAATTACGTCTATAACCGCTGGTTCATTACTTTTTACATCAACCTGGACCAGTAAAATAAAATTCGTAAACTCTTCAACCTTAACATCCAATTTCCAGTTGTTTGGAAACGCTTCTAAGGCGAATTTTTGAATAAGATCTACTATATCGCCTTGTTTATTGTTATAAATCCTTTCATAGACATCCTTACCAGTAGCTAAATATTTATTTTTATCAAACTCGTCCAAAAGCTTCTTCTTTTCCTTCTCTTGATCTAATCTTTCCATCTCGCTCTTTAGAGTAAATTGATCTCTTAATTGGTTCGTTTGGTAATTTTGTAGTACAAAAAAGATAATTACTTCTGCAAGTAAAATGACCAATAAAATAATGAGTATTTTTAAAAATTTATTTTTCATAATTTACTCCGATGGTTTAATTGGTTCAAGTGGTTTAATTTTAATTGGTTCAAGTGGTTCACGTGGTTTAATTGGTTCATATGGTTCATATGGTTCAAGTAGTTTAGGTATTTTAATTGGTACATATGGTTTAATTGGTTCATATGATTTAATTGGTTCAGGTGTATATGGTGAGGTAATTTCTAGAGATAGATTAGGGAATTCATCGATCTCAACCTTAAAATATTTTGTTGTTAAATAGGTTTCAAGAAAAGGGTTATCCTTCAGCTCTCCTAAATCCTTTTTATTTAAAGAAATTTTATATAGGATTTCATTTATATCCCCCATATAATTATTTCTATCGTCGTGTTGACGTACATAATGGCGACAGCCTATAGAAATAGATTTCAAACCCATATTCTGACAAAATTCAAAGACATCGTTTGTAACTTTCGAAACTAACCTAATGACTTCCTTTTTCAAAGAATCTATAGAAATATGTTTTGTTCTCGTCCCTTTCTCTCCAGAGCTTAATTCCGACATATCAAAATCAATATCTAAACTAAAATCAGAAGCTGAAGAAATAACATTTACTGTTGAATTATCCGGAGCAGCTTTAATTGCTATTCCTCTAATGATATCTTCTATGCTTTTAGTCTTATCTTTAGATAATGCGAGCATTTCTAACTGTGCTTTTTCCCTTAGGGTAATGGCATATTTACTGCTATAGCTCTTTCGCTCCTCCCAGATCTTTTCATAATGTTTTGTCGCCTGGGTCTTTAATACAACCACATCGATTTTCTTGATCTCATTATAATAGCTCTCCTTAATGCTTATATTCTCTTTGGTAAACTCATCTTGTATCTTCTTAAACTGTGATTCATATTCATTCTGTACTTTAGTTATGAAAATATTTCTCTTATCAAGTAAAAATACCGGGGTAATAATATCAGCTGCAAGAATTATAAGACATACTATTATCGTAAACAATAAGGTGAATTTCTTTCTTGCACAATATTTTTTATAGTCGAATAAAAATTCTTTCTTGCAATCAGGCTTAGGACAAGTCACATGTAGTTTTTTACCCTCATAAATTGGCAATCGTAAATTTTTTTTACATCCTGGACAAGGTATTACTACCTTATGGAGCTCATCATTATTTAATGGTTCTCTCTTATCTTGATAAGACATAAGCTTTCTCCCAGTAACTGTCAACGGGTTTATTTCTCAACATTTGATATATTGTATTTTTAAAATATAATGAAAATTCGATAATATCACGTTAAATGGACACACAATATTGTTTTTAAGAAATTCAAGCCTTTTATGTATACTGCCTGGCAAGTGTAGGGATTAAACATAAGAAAAATTTTATGAATTGTACAATTCATCTTAGGGATTGATAATGATTTGGATGATTCTTAAGCCCTTATGTATTCTTCTAAAACCTATGGTTTAAAACCATCCGGGACCATCGGGAATACCATCACCAAAATTCGGTGCAGGTCCATGCATTGCTTCGGTCTCTTCCGACTCACCCTCTCCTTCGCCTTCCCATTCAGAGAAGACCTGGCCTTCACAGCCGGAGAAGACCAGGAGAGACAAAGCAATAATTAGTAAGAGTATAAATAATTCTTTTACCAAGGATTTCCCCTTTTATTGTTTTTATATTTTCTTATAGTACCTAATAGGTATATACTACACTATTTTAAAAAAATCCTTCTTTTTCTGAAAAATAGTCCATAAAAAATAAAAAAGCCCTTCAGCAAAGGCCAAAGGGCTTGAAATTAGCTGGCTCCCCCTATTGGTCAGCTTCAGAACTTTTTGTTGGGGTGAGATTATTGAAGATATGCAAAACTTCTATAAATTAAAGGAGTTTATAAACCTTCCTACAAATGCTATTAATTATATTTAATTGTTGATCATCCCTCTTCATTCATAAACAAGGTATAATTCCCTACTCTTATTCTAACCATTATTATAAATCTTTAATAAAAAGTGAGGTTTAATATGATAAAGTATAAGCCGTTTATTGTGGTTGATTAAATATTTTTAATTATGAAGAGAAATTTTTAAAAATATAGTATAATAACTACTAAATGTGAAAATCATTTGCTAAATTTTAAATAGCTAAATATTTTTTTATATTAAAAGCTATATAAATAGGAGAATACATCAATTAATAAAAGTGAAGCAATAAAGGTCAAAATCAATATTCAAGATAATTATAAAGCAGGGATTTTTTTTATAGTAATTGCTTCAATTTGTTTTGCCTTAATAGCGGTATTGGTAAAACAGGTAAGGCATCTTCCTTTGATGGAAATAATTCTCTTTAGAAATATTCCCGCTATGATCATTATTCCAGGAATGATAAAAAAAGTAAAGGTCTCCCCTTTTGGAAACAATAAAGGTATTCTCTGGTTCTCTGGCTTTGTAACTACAATTAGTATACTAGCTATCTTTTATGCTTTTACAGCCATTTCCTTAACTGATGCCACAACTATTCGTAATTTAAGTCCTTTTTTTACATTTTTCCTTGCAGGGATATTTCTTAAAGAGAAATTGTCTTTACGCCAACTTCCCTTTTTTATATTCGCTTTTTTGGGGGGAATACTGGTGATTAAGCCCGGTTTTCGGATAGAGATATTCCCTGCTATGATTACCTTACTTTCTGCCATCTTTAGTGCTTTCTCACATGCGACTTTAAGACATTTAAGGTTAACTGACCATTATTTAGTAATCATCAATTATCGTGTTTATATTAATAGCTTGGTAAATTTAATAATACTGATATTACTAAAGAGTTTTAAGATGCCCAGTCCCTCTGATTTATTAATTTTAACTTTACTCGGAGCGGTCACTCTGGTTGGGCAGATTACCAATACCAAAGCTTATCAACTGGCACCAGCCAGCTTAGTCTCTTTATATACCTATTCTCAAATTATATTTGTTAGTGTCTTTGCTTTATTATTTTTTAAAGAGATTCCAGACATATTCAGCATAATTGGGGCAAGTTTTATTATTATAAGCGGATATTTAAATTATAGGTATAAATCGAATAATTAAATCTAGATTAAAATTCTTCTTTTTTAACAAAAAAGCCCTTCAGTAAAAGGCCAAAGGGCTAATATTTATCTAAAAATGGTGGAGGCTAGTAGACGAGTTTCGCAACTTCTGCATAAGTGATGATACTAAAAAGGTTTGTAAGAAGTTAGAAGAAGCAATTGGGGTCTGTTAAGAATTTAAAAGAGCAGAACCTCAATAAAGAAGTTTTGCCTATGTTATTATATGGCTCCCGCTATTGGAAACGTTTTAGAAGTTTTTGTTGGGGTGAATTTATAGAAGAATTACGAAACACTTGTAAACTATTTGAATATTTTTTGCTTATTAGCATTCTATAGGAAAGATCACATGCATGACCAATTTATTTTAAGTCAAAGTGTAAACACTACTCGAACTTAGTACAAATATAATAAAAATAAAAATAGATCATAAATTTTTTGTAAGACTCAAGTATCTATAGATTTTGAACTCTATTAATTACTTTTATTGTTTTAGTAAACTTTTTCTATAACCGGACCTAAATTTGAATGGTCTTCTGAAATATTTACTTACCTACTTTTTCCAGCTAATTATGTACCTTTATAGTTAATATTACCCGATAATATGACAATTAATAAAAATATCCGGATAATTTGCTCATATTTATCCGATCTTTAATATCCAAAAAATATTTCTCACTTTATTTCCATACTAAAATACTAAAATAGTAATCAAAAACATACAACTTATCTCACCTCTAAAAGACATTTGCAAAAGTATGGGAAATTATCAAGACAACTTCTAAAGTTATAAAGTTATAAAAAATGATCAAAATATTCTTTCAATCCAATATAAAATTTTAAAGCTCTCGGGTTTTAGAAATTTACAGCCTTCAAGCTCAAAACTTTATACTAGAAAACTCATCAAGTTATAGTAAAAATCTCTTTTCTTAAATTTTTTCTATTCTTCTAAATTTATTTCAGCACTATTTTTTTTGGAAGAATTCAAAGCCCCCTCAATCATAACCTGCGTTTTCAACCCATCTATTCCACTTATGGGAGGGAATCTATTTTTTTTAATCGCCGATATAAAACTTGCAAGTTCTTGCTTAAATGCATTAACAGGTTTAATATGCTTTTTTATTGTCCCGCTTTTATTTCGAATAAGTAAAAAATCCGGGCGTCTTCCAACAATATATCCTTCAGAACAAACTAGTTCAAAAATTATATCTTCAGTGCCCGCAACTTCAGGATAGTTATGTAGGTATCCACCTGTTAATATAGCTCTTTTATCATTATTATACTTTATTTCAATAAAAGCTTTATCTTCCCCAGTTCGTTTTAAGTTATAATTAAAACTGGCTCTAATAGAAACTGGCCTCGATACTAAATACCAGTTTGCAAGATCCATAGCATGCACCAGCAGATCTGAAGTTACACCCATATCTAAATACCACTCTCGATTGGGAAGGGGCTGAAAATAGTTAATGAAGACATATTGTACTTCTCCTAAGTCTAATTTTTTTAAATCCATTTTAGCTTGTGCAAAAATACTTTCATAACGCATTTTAAAACCCATGCCCACTCTTATTCCTAAAGAATCTGCCGTTTCAATTATTTCCCTCGCACTCTTTAGACTGTTAGAGAGGGGCTTTTCACAGAAAATATGAAAATTTCCTTGTGCAAAAGCCACTGCAATATCCCGACGACACCAAGGTGGAGTAGTTATACAAGCAATATCTCCTTTTGATTTGTACTTACTTAAAATTTGTTTGTAATCCTTGAAAGGTTCTGCTCCACATGAAGCAGCTAATTCCTTTGCCCTTTCAAATTCAATATCCGAAACTCCTGCAATATTAATACCCAATTCTTTTAAAGCATCTACATATTTGTTTCCTATCTTGCCACAACCGATTATAAAAACTTTTACCATATTAGGACTCCTTGGCATTTTTTAATACGTCAAAAACCATTCGCATAGTAATTACAGCATCGTTAAGAGGAACTTTAGATTCTTCTTCGCCTCTAATAATTTTGATAAAGTGTTTAATTTCATCCAAATATCCATAGGTTACTTTACGGTCTGTGGTTCCGGTTATTTTTTCTCCTGTAAACACTATATCAGGTTGGGGTTTCTCAAACTCCTTATTTCTAATAAATATCTCTGCTTTTTCGGGTGCTGAAATAAAGGCAGAAATCCCTTCCCCCTATTGGACGCGTTCAGAACTTTTTGTTGGGGTGAAATTATAGAAGAATTACGAAACACCTATAAACTAAAGGAGTTTATTAATCTTCCTGTTAGTGCTATTAATTATATTTAATTGCTTATTATTCCTTACTTGTCAATAAGTATATTCCCTACTCTTATTCTAACTATATTATAAAAGCAAGTGCTTTTTTTATCTCATACATTTAACGCTAACTTTATCGGAAATCTATTTTACATTGTAATCATCCATCAACTGTTATATATGGGAATTACTTACCCTTTTTACTCTGACCGGCTGTATTTCTTTCTCCCCCTATAGTTACAAATTAAGGGAACTCCACAGAGATTATATTTATCACTCATCGCTAAATTAGACTTCCATAACGCCCAGGCGTCACCACAAAGAAAGAAAAAACAATTTATATATTTTCAGGTAATTTCCAGTTATTTCTGTATTGAGATATTCTCGAGCCACCAGTGGACTATGTTCGTTTTATGTTGTTCATATGCATGTGAAGCTTGTATTAATAATCGGTTAGATTTTCCCGAATTATATTTTCCCACAACTAAATTGTTCGAGTATGCGCCGTGCCCGGCTTCTTGCATTCTCAAATAAATTCCCGCATCCCAGAGTATGCCGTCTCTAGAAGAATATAATACAAAGTTTCCTGAACCTTCTCCAAAGTGACCGCTACGGCCATGCAAAAAATAACACCCGTTAATTGATACCATCTGAGGATTTCTAATTTTCTTTTCAAAATATGCAGTTTTTGGTTCTGCCCAAGTGTATCCGTTATCATAACTTATAGTATATTCGAGGTTTTGCTCATCATTTATATTATATATATAGACGATGATACCGCCATCACTCAGAACCTCCATGGTACCATATCCTCTGTCTTTGGTATTAAATGGTAATTCACTCTTTTTATAAAATGTTTCACCGTTATCTGTACTAGTAAATAAAGAATAGACATGCTCTTTAGTAGTTCCTGTCCAACGCTCAGAAGCGTCATTACAAAATTGAAGTGCCAATATACTATCATCGTGAGATAAAGCATCAAAAACTCTCCCACGCTTATCACTTATATTTTTTGCATCGGTCCATGTGTAACCACCATCAAAGCTTCTAATATATGTTGGTATATAATGTGGTTCCCAAAAAGCATTCGGCATTGGATATTTAGAAATGTCTGTGGAATTCCGATACTTTTTCGGTGCAGACTGTATATCACATACAAGATTAAACAGTACAATAGTCCCATCTGGTGCAAGTACAGCTTTTTCGCTCATCGTCGAACAACCTTTTCCTTCATCAAACATATTCCTGGAGTATTCCAGTACAATCGGTTCACTCCAGGTCTGACCACCATTCTCTGAACGTTTGTATTCCATCCATCCAACCGCTGAATGTCCGTCGTTATCTTCGGAACAATTGGGATAAAAAGCAAGTATCTTCTCATCTTTATATTCTATAAGTGCATGCCCTAGATGACCACTCCGCCCTTTTTTCGAATGATCTACAAACAATATACCATCATTTGGTGGGTTAGGAGGAACTATATTAAAAGAGATTAGTTGATTCGATATTTTTTCCTTCACGTTATTTTTCTCCTTTTTTATTATTTAGGACATCCTATAGACTTCTTTTATAGAGCCTAAGGGAATATAAAACACATTAGATTGATAACCAGGTTGGTAATAATGACGTCTTACGACACTTTCACCAACCTGGCTTTTTTACTATTTATCTATTTCACTATTTCAGGGGATATTAACGCCACAACGTCCAATAATCAATAACCTGGTTAGTTAGCTCATACTCGGAGAAATTCCATACGATTTTGAAATCATCCAAGGTAGGCCAGCCTTCAGGTACTTCAATACCACGAGAGAAGGGAGGGAAGTTTGGTCCCCACCATTCTGCACCACCATCTTGTGACATCAACCATTCGACAGCAAGTTTCGCCGTATTAGGACTGGGAGTAAAAGAGCCCACCACCATATCAGTCCACCCTACATAAATAGGGATAACATCTGTATCAATTTTAAAATCGACTTCCCCATCTATTAGCATCCGAACTCCTGATGAGGTTATCCACCCTGCAAAATTTCCATCAGCGTTATTTACTACCTGTATAACATCCCTGTAGTCACCGAAGATTCTTACCCCATTGTCCAGGAGGCGTTTCATGAATTCCAACCCAGCATTTGGTGTGGTCAGTTCAATCGATTCGCCAAAGAATTCCTCATACATTTCTTCCATTTCATTTGAATGTTGAACTAGCGTTGCAAGATAATCCCGAGTATTTTCTGTATCAAGAGGATCCCAAATAGCCACTTTATCGTACCACTTCTCAGTCGTCAACTCCCAAATATTACTCCATGGTGTCGTATCAGGATCCTCTATATCTGTACTATAAATAGGAATACAACCATGATATCGATGTCGGAGCATAGGTGTAGTCTCTATTGGATCCATAATTTTTTCCAGATCTCGGGGAACATAATTTGTCACCGCATTGCGTGATACCAACAAATCACTGTATACTTCTGGCCCGCCACTTAAAACGAGTCCGACCTCACGAAGTCCGGCATCCCATTCACGACGTACACGCTCATTGAGTTCCATCACTGATAAGTTTATTGATTCAGTAGTTACGCCTGGATATTTTTCCATAAACCTCTCCATTGAAGGATGAATACGACTGCTGGATGAGTAAATCAATAATGGTGGTTCCTCTTTAGCTGCCTCATAAATAGCATCCCAGTCTTCCACCTCTGGTTGATACGGCTCCATTTCCGCCCACTCTAGCCACTCATCATACGTATCAAACTTTGGCTGTTCGGCAGTAACACTCGATACAAGAAGCAATAGTAATAGAATGATTAATCCCAATCCCATAGTAAATCTCACCTGAAGTTTATCAAAATCTTGTCGATACATTTTAAAACCTCCTTACTTGTTTTTACAATCCCAACCTTTTTAATTCTCAGTTCTTCTGCGCTTCTCCACATAATGTTTAATTTATATCCATGACAACCACCTCCCGATAAATTCTTCCTTATCATTCTGAATTAACAATAAGTAATTCTAAAGATTATGTAATGTTTTATTATTGTAATCATCCACCAACTGTTATATATGGGAATTACTTACCCTTTTTACTCTGACCGGCTGTATTTTTTTCCTCCCTTATAGTTCCAAGTCGTAGTCCGGTTGTTGAATCAAAGACATGTACCGCATTCTTCGGTATTCTTGCCCAGACATGCATCTTGATTGATATATGGGTCTGCCCGTTGTAAAAGGCCATTATTTTTGATTTCTTTTGACCTCTCAGTTCTAATTGGAGAAGGGTTTCATGTCCCATAAGCAATTCACTGCTTACAACACAGGGCAGACACAATGGGTCGATGCACTCATCAACAACAACCTGTATCTCTTCTGGCCGTATAGCGAGTATTACTTCACGCGAGTTTTCGAGGTCTTTTAGATAGGGAAAGGTTAGACTAAACCCGTCACCTATCAATTGTTCGCCTTCTATTCGTGCCATCAACAGGTTGATAGCCATGCTGCTACCGCCTATGAAACGGGCTACAAAGAGATTCTGAGGAGATTTGTATATTTCATTCGGATTTGCCAGCTGTTGTAATTGTCCATCCCGAAGTATGCAGGTCTTGGACGATAGAGTTAAAGCTTCAATCTGGTCATGTGTAACGTACAAAAATGTATGGTTAGTTTCTTCATGTATGCGTTTCAATTCAAAGCGCATTCCGATTCTCAGTTGAGCATCAAGGTTACTAAGTGGTTCATCTAACAGTAAAAGGTTCGCCCCGGTTATCAGTTCACGGGCTAAAGAGACCCGCTGTTGTTGTCCTCCACTGAGTTCGTTAGGATATCGTTTATCTAATCCTACTATCTGCAAGAGTTTCATAATCTCTTCTAATCGTTTTTTCTGTTCATCTGGTTTCACCTTGCGGATCTGCAGGCCAAATAGGATGTTCTCCCGTACGGTCATATGTGGCCATAGAGCATAGTCTTGAAAGACCAGTCCTAAGTTACGACGCGAGGCGGGTACAAAGATGTTTTTAGCTGCATCAAATACTAACTTATTTCCTATCCATATTCGTCCACAGTCAGGGATCTCCAATCCAGCAATACAGCGTAAAAGAGTTGTCTTGCCACATCCACTCGGACCAAGCATGCAGAAGAACTCTCCTTCTTCGATCTCTAATGACAGATTATTAACAGCCACTGTATCTCCAAACTTTTTCGTTATATTTTCTAAGATAATTCTGCTCATTATGAAATTCCTCCAAAGCCCCTAAATGGGTCGATTTTTGTTAACCGCCTTACCAACCATGTTCCTAGTAGCGAAATAAAGATAACAACTACAGCCAAAGCATATGAGAATTGTAGTCGTCCCAGTTCGTTATAACTGTATGACAGGGTGGTTAAGACTATAGTATGTGGAACCATCAGTAGTATAACTAAGTCCAGATCTTTGGCCGCTGAGACGAAGGTGAGAATAAATCCAGCCATAAAACCCTTCTTGCTTAATGGTAACAGTATCTTAGTGAAGCGTGATATAAGACCCGCTCCTGACACCTCGCCTGCTTCTTCCAGGGAATTTCCTACCTGTGACATGGTGGATATTCCTGCACGAGTAGCAAATGGTAGCCGGCTAACAGATACCGCCAGTAAAAGCAAGGCAAATGTTCCATACAATACCGGCAACGGACCCCGAGGTTTTGCCCACATGGATAGATAGACAAGTCCAAAGGCCATTGGTGGCATCAAGTATGGCAAAAATGATATCTGATCAATCAACTTGGATAACTTTGTCCCACGCTCCTTGGTTACAAGATATCCAACGACTATTCCTATAAATGCGGTAATGAAGCCTACGAATACTGCTAAACGTAGGGTATTCCAGGCTGCAAGATGAACTCTATTGTCAATTAGGATACCGTCAAAACCATCAATATGACCCAACCAGTATGTTAGATTTAAGTTAAAGCTAAAGTCTTCTAACCTCAAGTGTAAACTCTGCCACAATAAGAGTAGAATCGGTACGATACCTGCGAAGAAAAAGAAAATTAATACAGCATAGGCTACGGGATACCTCCAGGAACCTAAGGATGTTATCCTGATCCGGCCTCCTTTGCCTGTGATTGTCGTAAACTGCCGACGTTTGCCGATTAAGATATTATTTCCGTACATAATAACTGCTGATACGGCAATGAGAAAAATCGCTATTACGTAACCATCGCTTAACCGGCCAATCTTTACCGACTGAAATAAAGTGGTCGACAATACATAGTACCGGGCGGGAAGACCTAAAACCGCGGAAACACCAAAGTTGCCTAGCCCTCTAGCGAATGTGAGCAGAAAAGCTGCGCTAAGTGCTGGTAAGATAAGTGGAAGTGTTATCTTTCTAATCTGTTCAATGTCCTGCGCTCCTTTAATCAATGCTGTTTCTTCCAGTGATGCGTTTATACTGGATAAAGCTGCGGATGCTAATAGATATGTAAAAGCAAAGCAGTGTAGAGTGAGTACAATAATGATCGGTATCGGACCATATGCTAACCAGTCGGGTGGGGTTATACCTAAAACCGCCTGAACTAAACCCGGTGCACCTACTCCTATCCGGTCATTTCTGAAGGCGATAAGCCAAGACATGGCTAAGGACCATGATGGAAGGATGTATGGGATTATGGCAATGGATCCGATAATGGATTTGAAGGGCATATCACTTTTTACCAATAGCCAGGCGAGAGCAAGTCCCAGGCTCATTGCTAATGCTGAATAAGTTATACTGATTACAAAGGTATTTATCAGGGGTTCATAGAACAGTTTTCGTGCAAAGTCGCTGGCCAGCATACGTTGCCAGTAAAAAGAGGAGAATTCCCCAACTTCTGCACCTACTCGCAAAACATCCCCTTCTTGTACAATAAAGGTATTAAATATCATTTCTAAAAGCGGTATAATAATAAGATAACCAAAAACCAATATAATAAGCCACCCAATGACTCGTTGAGGACGATAAAAAAGAATACTCTTCAACTTATTTAGAAAATACATTATAACAACCTCCAAATATCACTGCATTTTTCTCCTCTACATCATGTCTTTTAATTTTTATTACTCCATATGTGTAGCGTGTTCCAAATCAATAATAACAAAATCCCAGCTGATTATCTCCTGATTCTAAGTTTCATCCCTCTGCTTCTATTATCTTCCTTTTTTACATGTTTCTTATTTTCTCCAAATACGGACCGAATAATTCTTCCTCACTGGGTATATACTCTTTTTTTGGTAAGGCAAGCCATGTATAATTAAGAAACTGCCGCCAATTAATGTTTTCACTACAGATATTATTGGCCCAAGTTCCACCACCGAGTGTATCGGTAAAAGGCATGCCACTTGACCATCCACCACTATTTGCATACGAATGAGGCATATTTGCAATTACTCTTCCTACATTAACCCTGGTAGCCAGTTCAAGCATGCGCTCTTCGATTAAAGTGTGAATTGAGACAGAATGTCCCTCACCGATGAATTTCAATATTTTTTTTATGCGCTCAATTATTTCTTTAAAATCTGTCCACTTCCATATTGTTAATACGGGAGATAATTTTTCCCCTGAAAACATGTCTTCCGTGCCAATCTTCTCCCCGATCACCAACAGCATATTGGTATTTACCGGAACATTAATCCCTGCCATCTTGGCAAGGTATTTTGCCGATTTGGCCACTATTTCCCTGTTTAGGTTATGTCCATTTGGCCACATTATCTTTCTTAATCTTTCCCGTTCCTCATTACTACATAAATAACCGCCTTCCTTTTTCAAAAAATCCATCATCCCATCATAAACCAATTCATGAATGGCCACTGCATTTTCTGACGAACAAGAGGCGGAGTTATTAGCAACCTTGGAAAGCTTTATTTTATGGGCTGTCGAGGATAAATCAACAGTCTCGTCAACTATTGATATAACATTACCTGCGCCGACTGTCTGTGCAGGTTTACCCGCTTCATAAACCACTTTAACTAATGCGCTACCCCCGGTTGCTACTACAAAATCACAGGATCTCATGAGTTCACTCGTTTTTTCGTAACTAGAAATTTCTATGCATTGCAGTAAATCTTCTGGAGCGCCAATTTTTCGCAGAGCGTTTCTTCCATATTCCACTGTAGAATATGAGGTTTTTTGTGTTCTGGGATGAGGCGAAACAATCATTGCATTTCTTGTCTTTAAAATACTTAACCCCAAAGCGCAAATGGTTGATTCCGGATTGGTGCATGGAATCAGACTCGCCACAACGCCGACGGGTTTAGCAAATTTCTTCAGTTTTTTATCTTCATCTACTTCAATCACGCCGCAGGTTTTTGCATTGCGAAAATCCCACATGGTGCCAAGTGTTTTAGTTTTTATTTTAGCTACTTTATCTTCATAGACACCCATTCCTGATTCATCAACTGAACACCTGGCAAGGTTCTTCCTGATTTCTTCTTTTTGCCATTCCCACCCCACTACGGCCACCATTTCGTCAACCTTATCTTGAGACCAAAATTCAACGGTCTCAAATGCTTTTCGCGCCTTATAATACATTTCCTTAATATTATCTTTCATGTTTTTATATCCTTTTGTTAAATTTTTTACTCTTCATAACCAATTGGAGTTTTATATCCCCAAAAACCTGGTAAGATCAATGTTCATTTTGTAATCCGGGATGTCAGCCTTTCGCGGATATCCAATAATTGGGACTGCGCTTTCATAGCGTGAACCGTGAGACCTAATATTCACTTCCTGAACAAGATTATTTACCTCTCCAAATACTGTTTCCCGGTCACCCAAAATAAACAGGTCTCCTATCCTGGAGCCTAATAAGTGAAACTTTTTTATTGCTTCCTCTCTGGAATAAACTTCCTCGATCCCTTTTATTTTTTCGAGTATTTTAATAGCGGGTTTTACCATACCTTGCTTTGCAAGATAAATATATGCCGCTCCCCCCAGGTTTTGATGATGAACCACGTATTTATCCTTTATAATTGGAACAACCTTACTCTGGATACCCCCTTTTATCAACCAGTACTCAACATTGATCGCTTTTCTCTTTGTGTTCATTCCGTGGTCTGCCGTTATATATATCTCTCGTTCGGGTTCCAGCTCATGGATTTCCCCTAGCAAACCATCAATCCCGCGAAGATGTTGAACAGATACTTTGTGTTCCGGAGGATACTTATGCATTATATAATCCGTGGTTGATAAATAGATCAAATCAGGGCTCTGGCTTTCGATTAAAGATAATGCTGCCTTAAATAACCAAATATTTATATCCGCCGAATATACGTCAGCAGAAGGACCAATTTCTTTCACCAACCAGGCCGGGGGATACTCAGCGGTAACCGCAATATCTGCCCCTTTTTGTAATAATGTTAAGAGCTTCGCTTTTGTAGTCAACAAAGCAGTGGTCATTCCTTTTTCCTTTGCTCTTTCAAGTAGAGTTGGGCAAAGAATGTATTCTGCTGACTCCATATACTTGTAGGAATCAGTTTGCAGCTCATAAAAATAGTTTCCCGTGATTCCATGCATCTCTGGAAATTCACCGGTAATAATCGAGACATTATTTACATTCGTTACTGTAGGAATAACTGAGGAACCAATGATGTAAAAACCATTTTCAATAAGATGGTTAATGTTGTCTAGTACCGCAAACTCCAAATATTCTGGCGAACAGGCGTCCAAACATATAATTAGAACCTTTCTCTCCTTCATTTACTTTTTCCTTTTTTTTGAATCTTTAAAAAAGACAGAAACTCAATCCATTCCTGGAACAATAACAGGTCTAACGGCTTCCTTGTTGGCAAACAGTTGTAAAGCCTGTTCGGTCTCTGCCAAGGGAAAGTGACGGGTTGTCAACTCTTTGAAAGGGAAACGATTTTTCGCACGGTATATAAAATCCAGTGCCTGCACCAGATGGCGGGTATGGTAATTATGGATTCCTTGAATCGTGAGGTGTTTAGAAACAATAGTATAACCGTCAATTTCAACGTGAGCACCTGGAGAAACCAGCCCTAACAATGAATAGGAGCCGCCAATTCGTAATAATTTAAGGCCTAATGGAATCATAGAAGGATCGCCGGTAGCTTCTATTACAAGATCGGGATTTTGGCCCCTGTATGTAATTCTATCTATGGTATTATCTTGAACATTAATCAATTCATCAGCACCGAATTTCTGCGCCATATCTAATCTGTTCTTATCCACATCAATAGCAACAACCCATCCGGCTCCCCTGTCTTTAAGCATCGCGCAGGCGTTAATCCCCAACATTCCTACTCCTTGGACAACCACAAAATCACCAGATTTAAAAGAACTGTAGTCCAAGCAGGCTGCCACAGTAGAGGTAGAACAATTGATCGGTGTTACCTCCTCGTCACTTAGCTCATCGGGCACTTTAAGAATGGCAGTGCCGGATCGTAAATAGATATACTCGGCAAATCCTCCGTTAAAATAGGGAGCCTTTTCACAGCTTTCGTGCCCATATTTATATAAATTAATACATTTCTGAGGCAACATTGCCACTCGACAGAAATAACATGATCCGCAATTGGAATACAATGACCAAGTAATCCGGTCACCAACGTTCAGTAAATTTCCAAGAACGTCTTGTTTAATACCTATCCCTAATTCAACTATTTTACCTGTTATTTCATGACCAAGTATTGAAGGGGTTCTTCCCGGTCGATGCCCAGCCCACGTATGATAATCAGAACCACACACACTGCACATCGAAATACGAACAAGTACTTCTTCTGGCTTCACGGGCGATAGGGGATATTCTCGAATTTCAATAGGCTTGTCTACTCCAGTAAAAACAGCAGCTTTTCCTTTCATATTTCTTCTATCTACCCTCCTATTTTTTTAAATAAATACAAACTCATTAGTAATCCTCACCAAAGCTTTTACGGTCTCCTCTTTCTACTATTACCAACCTATATCCGTAATTATTTTGTCAACTCTCTTTTGCAGTCGGAATTCGATTCCTTCGTAAACTTTTATACTTTGCACTATATTTTCTAAATGTAACTTATCCTAATCCCCATTATCCGATTATATTCTTACACCCAAATAAGCATCACGAGATCACCCTAAGTAGTGGTATGGAGAACGAGTTAGAGGTTCTATAATGCGGTCCGCAGTAAGATGTCTATCTGGAGGCCCATCGTAGTATTCAGGTTTTTGCAAGGCCAAATCGAGGGGCTGAGTTATTGTTGAACTAGTAGAAGCCCTCCATCCCTTCTCTCTAACTTTTTCTTCAACACAGTGGGCTACTATACTCACTGATCTGGCAATTGCACAGAAAGTTATACATTCATCCGGATTGAATCCCATGTCTACCAAGATTGCAGAGATAGCGCCGGATATATTCATATAAACCTTCCTGCCCCAGTATTTCTCTGTAACTTCTTCTAGGGCTACCACAAATTTAACGTGCTCACCTGCTACGCCATACTTGTCGGCTAACTCAATAATTCTTGGAGAACGTAGATCACGAATATGTTGCGGATGATGCCACCCCGGAATAATATTTCTATTCCCAAATAATTTTAAAAATTCGTCTGTCTTTTTTTTACTTCTTATCCCCTGGGCTATGTAGTCAGCCGTTTGCTTAAAGTCCCACCCTTCTTCTTTCATTAATTTCACTGCTGTTATCCAGGTTTGCGCGGCTTCATGGGCATCCACGTGCGTGTAGCCAATACTTAAAATGCCTCCCGCTAATGCTGGCATAATGTAACCGGCACCGGACATTACCATTCGAGCTGAAGCAGAAGAGGGGGACATGGCATGTTCGGCAAAACAAACCAACAGATCATTAATCATTTTTGCAACATTTTTATCAGGCAACTCTCCCTTCCAGACCAGGTGCAACATTTCAGCAAAGCTGATGTTGCCTGTCAGTTCGTTTACATCATAACCACGCACCATTATTTTATTTTGAGTTTTGTAACTAATCGCCGAGCGCCAATGGAACGGCTCCCTTTTCAATTTATCTTGCATTATCTCCACTCCTTTTTTTTTATTACGTAGATGCCTGATAGTAGGTCATCGTTTACATTATTTACACTGCTGTTACAGTTAACAATAAAGCCTATAGCTATATAGGAGTGCGACTCGTCAAGCCTACAAACCTTTGCTAAGAGCAATTTTAAAACAAAACGAATTTGAAAAACTATATCTCTATATACCGGTTTATTCTATTTGATAAAAGTCTACCATATGCTCCGATAGGTTCCGGTATCGCTCATAGACCGTCATATAAAAATTATGACGTTTTTTATCCAGATTAATCCGATTCTTTTTTCTGACCCTTGTTTTTATGATTTCCCTCAATTCCTCACCTGTAACCGCAGCTACGGCAATAAGCGCCGCACCATAAGCCGATGCATCATAATGCTCCATACGAACCACTGGAAAACCTAACACATCCGCAATGATCTTAACCCAAAACTGGCTTTTCGCCCCGCCGCCGCAGATCCGGGCTTCTGTGACACCTTTCCATTCGACATCCGCGAGACAATCTCGCAGGGAAAATGCTACTCCCTCCTCAATAGCTCTAAAAAAATGCTTTTTTCCATGAAGAGGAGTAATTCCATTAAATCCACCTCGAAGTTTTGAGTTCCAAAATGGAGTACGTTCACCTAAAAGGAACGGATGAAAAAGAAGACCGTCACAACCGGGTGGAGCTTGACTAGATAGAGCATCTATACGGGAATAAGAAAGGCTGTGTCCGCTCCGGGAGAAGAGATTTCTTCCCCATGCCAGCGAAGCAGTGCAGGAACTTGTTCCTGCCTGATGATACCAGTAAGGAGAAACGGGATGCGGATAGGTAAGACAATTTCTCAGATATTTTCCATGTTTTTTTAACGTCGTGACCGCGCCCGCACTTCCAAGCCGAATAGTACCGACAGATTCGTCAATAGTACCGAGACCGACAAGTTCCGCTGCTGAATCCAGACAACCTGCGGCTACCCGCGTGTTCGTACTTAAACCGAAAACCTGGGATGTCTCGTCCGATAAATTTCCTACCACTTGTAGTGGATCGAGAATCTCAGGAAATATATTCTTCCGTAATTTAGCAATTCCAATTAGCCGTTCATCCCATATTCGTTCTGAAGCATTTAACATAAGAGAACTTGCCGCGGAAGTAATATCCGTTATCATGTGTTGAGTAAGACGGTAAATCATATAATCTTTGGAAATAAGAAGATGATTAATTTTGGCGAATGTATCAGGTTCGTGCTTACGTACCCAGAGAAGCTGAGGAAGCGTCCAGGTGCAGTTAATATCATTCCGGGTAAGAGAACGTATTTCTTTCTCCGCCTCATTTTTCAATTCCTGTACTTCCCGGTTACTGCGCTGGTCGCTCCAAAGGATAGCCGGGCGTAAAATCCTTTTATGAGCATCGAGCAGTATCGGTGCATGAGCAGTACCACAGATACCTATACCGGCAACAGCAACAGAGTCGATTCCGCTTTCGGCAATAACCCTTCGAACTGCTTCAGCGGCACCGCGATACCAGTCCTCAGGATCCTGTTCCACATGTCCCGGAGCAGGATAATGCATAGGATATTCCGAAGAAGCTATACCTAATGCTTTGCCGTTCTCATCTATAAGCATCACTCTAACACTTCCGGTACCGATATCAATGCCCAAATAATATGATACTGATTCTTTCATGATTCTATTCCTAACCTCATTACCTTCTTGTGGGTATTATTTTGGATTATTATTGTTATATCTGGAGAATTCCTCATCGTATGCACGGATCCCATTATTTAGAAGCGTAAGGTCATGTGATGCCAGAAAGAAACTTATTCCTCTTTTCCTCCAGAATTCGATTTCCTTCGAGCTGACTATACTGATTCCGATTGCGGGTCCGTTCGACGGAGAAACATCAATAATTTTATAAATTGCCTTTTTGAATTCGGGGCTTTCTTTTGAGCACTTCATGGTAAATGATAAATCACCTGCTCCTATCAGACATCCGGAAATTCCAGGGACAGACTGAATTTCATCTGCCTTTTCTACACCTTCCGGAGTTTCAATCATCACAATGAGTTTCAGATAGGAATTAATTTGATCGAAATAGTCTTTACCATAAAATATGGAAGCAGGACTGCCCTTAGATCTTTTCCCGACAGGAGGATAATATGCCGACTGAACTGCCTGTTCAGCCTCATCTGCTGAATTTACCATGGGTATGATAATACCGACCGCACCTGCATCAAGTAGTTCGTTAATAGCACCGGGGTCGTTACCAGCAACTCGTGCGAAAGGAGCAGGTCCCTTAGAACACGCAAGGATGCGGAGTGCTGTAGTTGCCGATAATCTGTCGAAGTAGCTATGTAGCATATCAATCATAGCAAAATGAAATCTGGTTTTTGAGGCAATTTCCACTGAGCGCAGAGAACCAAGCGTCAGCCCAAACCCCACTACTGGATTCTTTCCTTTCAATTCTAAATTAATCATTTATCTCCTCCGATATATCTTTTGAATATTAAATTCGGGATGAATAGGACCATATAAAGTGAAATATTCTCTTTGATCAGGATGAATCCAAAAACCATTAATTTTTTAATTTACTTACAATATTTTTACTTGCATTATAAAGAATACCTACATCAACTGAAAAAGAAATATACTGCACGCCTAATGAAACCCAAAAATTAGCTGTTTTTATATCATCGACAAAAGTCCCTACAGAAACTTTATTTTCCTTACATTTTAAAACTACTTCTTTCATCTTTTCTGTTACTAAGGGATTATTAAGTTCTCCCGGAATCCCTAAAGATTGAGAAAGGTCATAGGGACCAATAAAGATAACATCTATACCGGGAACTGATAATATTTCATCTAAATTATTTATACCTTCAACCCCTTCTATATGAGCAATAATCATGGTTTCTTCATTGGCAAATTTAAAATATTTAAATTTATCCATGGAAGAATAATTCGCAGCACGAACATATCGACAGACTCCACGCTCACCCTGAGGAGAGTACTTAACTGATTTTACTGCTCGTAGCGCATCAGATTTACAATTAATCTGGGGAATTTCTACTCCTTGAGCTCCGATATCCAGTGCTCTTAAAATAAGAGATTCATCATTGTTGGCGACTCGAATAATGGGAGTAATATTTGCAGTTCCAGCTGCCCTTATCATATTTTGAGCACTTTGCATGGAGATAGGCCCATGTTCTGCATCAATGATTACAAAATCAAAGCCGGCAAAACCCATAATTTCAACGGCAGCTGGATCAGTAAACTTCATAAAGGGCCCAAAGACATTCTTTCCTTCCTTTAATACTTCTTTTAAATTATTTTTTTTCAAATTTTAGATACCTCCTTATTATTTTTCATCAATCTACCGTCACACCCCGACCTTTTGATAATATTTTTCTTTTTCCGACAAGAGCAACTTTTAGTTTTTTTATTTTTTTCTATTCTGAAAGCATTGGTTTAATTGATTACATTTTTTCATGTCTTTAATGATAGTATATTCCTTTCTACTACCTCAAGCGTTGCGCTTCATTATTGAACTGTTGATTTTACTAATAGTCTTATCTTTGTACCCTTCCTGATCCTGTTCCCTCAGCTAAGCTTTCTACCTCCTTCACTGTAAGCAAAGGTAGATCACCAGGGATAGAATGTTTAAGGCAAGATGCTGCTACGGCAAATTCGAGGGCTTCTCTATCATTCGGTAAGTTGTTAATCCCATAAATCAAGCCTGCAGTAAAAGTATCTCCTCCTCCTACTCTATCGACAATATTATGAATTTCATACTTTTTTGAAACAAGAAACTCTTCCCGATTATTAAGAACTGCTGACCATCCATTTTGGTTTGCAGAATGGCTTTCCCTCAAGGTTATGGCAATTTTCTTGATATTGGGATATAAATTAAGAACCCTATCGGTCAATTCTCTATACTTTTCTGTTTGGAGTCTTCCTGACTCTACATCCACATCCACTTTAACACCAAGAGATTTTTGACAATCCTCTTCATTTCCCAGGGCAATATCAATATATTTAACCAACTCACCCATTACCTCAGGGGCAGACTTCCCATACTTCCATAACTTTTTTCTAAAATTAAGGTCACAGGAAATAGTAATATCTTTTTCTCTTGCTTTTTTTACTGCTTCTAAGGAAAGTTCTGAGGCCGAAAGAGAAATGGCTGGAGTAATTCCGGAAATATGGAACCAAGTTATTTTATCAAATACTTTATCCCAGTTAATATCATCAGGTTTTGCTTCAGCAATAGCTGAATGAGAACGATCATAGAGAACTTTAGACGGTCTCTGATTGGCTCCGGCCTCTAAAAAGTAGATACCCAACCTGTTTCCTGTTCTCACGATAAGTGAAGTATTTACACCCTGCCTTCTTAATTCTCCAACACACGCATCTCCGATTGGGTTATCAGGGATTACAGAAACATAGGCAACGTTCAAGCCAAATCGGGCCAAACCCACCGCCACATTGGCCTCTCCCCCTCCGAAGGTCGCTTCCAGGAGAGGAACCTGAAAAAATCTTTCGCAATTTGGTGGTTTAAGCCTCAACATTATTTCCCCAAAAGTAATATACTTTTTCATCGATTACTGCCTTTTTAAAAATTATTTTTGCGAAAGATGAATGGCAAATCCTGATACTTCTTGATCTAAATAGATTGTTTTGAGTTTACCGTCCTTTTCTTTGGCGGTCTCGGGAAGAACGGAAACACCCTTCATTTTTAAGTAGTTTATTGCTCTGTAAATATCGTTGGTAGCTATGGCAATATGACCGTGCTTCCCCAAATATTGGTTTTTCATAACCTCGAAACCTGGGCCGGCAAAAATAGAACTCGTTCCCTCTTTTATAGGAAAATAAAAAAGATTTAAAAGTTGGTTCGCGGAATTAAGAGCTTTGTCTTTATTTTCTTCATTTATACCCAGATGAGCGAACTCAAAACCGAGCATGGTAGAAATTGCTTCCTTGGTAAGTCTGGTAATCTCAGCAAAATTTCCTGAAGAGATAAGTTCGGCCTTTACCATCCAACTACCACCACAGGCATGTACTTTATTGTAGGACAAGTAAGAACATAAGTTATTCAGGTTAATCCCTCCGGTGGGAATAAACTTTATTCCGGTATAAGGTGCAGACATAGATTTGAGCAGTGGCAATCCGCCTGATGCTTCAGCGGGAAAGAATTTTACTACCTCAATTCCTCTCTCCAGGGCCATCTCAATCTGGGTTGGGTTATTTACACCAGGAGTTATCGGAATACTGTTTTCTATACAATAATCTACAACTTTTGGATTAAAACCAGGGGATACAATAAATTGAGCACCGGCAGAAACTGCCTTTTTTACTTGTTCAATAGTTAATACTGTTCCTGCTCCCACTAAAAGTTTGGGAAGTTCTCTAGTCAGGGTTTTAATTGACTCTTCTGCAGCAGAAGTTCGGAAAGTAATCTCAGCAATGGGCAGATCACCCTCCATAAGTGCTCTCCCAAGAGGAAGTGCATTTTCGGCTTTTTCAATTTTAACCACCGGAACAATTCCCAGCTCACCGATTTTCTCAAGAACTTTATTCATCTAAACAATCTCCTTTATAAAAACATACTATTTATTGCTGCGATCTTTATCGTTAAGATTAGGTATAATGAATTTATGCTTTATATCGGTCAGATATTATTTTTCCTTTTATTTACAACTAAAATTCTTTTCTTGATTTTCGGTTATTCCATTCTACAATTTACCATTATATCCCAATCTTTTAGATATCTTTTCACTTGTCTCGATAAGGGCTTCTTTTAGACTATTTTGTACATTTTTATCTAATCTGAAAATAGGGCTTGAAATACTAATGGCAGCTATTACTTCCCCTTGATAATTCCTGATAGGGGCAGCTACACAGCGAACATCCTTTTCATTTTCTTCTCTATCTAAGGCAAACCCTTGCTCTCTTACTTTACTGAGTTCTTTTTCTAATTCTCTTTTATCGGTGATGGTATTCTCGGTAAAGCGAGGAAGCACTTCTCCCTCTAATATTTTCTTTCTTTCTTCCGCTGAAAGATAGGCTAATAGCACCTTCCCTAAAGCAGTACAGTGAAGAGGGGCTCTTTTACCCACGTAAGAGATCATCCTTATAGTTTGAGAAGACTCCTCTTTGGCCAAGTAAAGAACTTCTCCTCCTTCCAAAACTCCTAAATGAACAGTTTCATTACACTGATTTACCAACTCTTTTAAACAAGGAGTAGCCTCTCTTAACAGGTCCATTTGGTGAAGTTTAGCCATGCCTAACTCTAATGCCTTTAGACCTAATTGGTATTTCTGGGTATGGGTATCTTGTTCTATATAACCCCAATATTTTAAGGTATCTAATATACGGTGAACAGTACTGGGGTAGATTTCTAATCTTTCGCTGATTTCAGTCATGTTCATAGCCGAGCCTTGTTGCAGTAAAATTTCAAGAAGAGAGAGGGATTTATTTAAAACTTTTATAGGGTACTTGGGGGGTTTTTTCATCTTGCTTTCCTTATTTCATTTCTACATAATAGAAACTGTTTCTATTTTTTATTCTATTCCTATTATACAAGATGAATTTTAGTTTTGTCAAATTTTTTTATAACCAATGTCATTTAAAAATCAAAACCGGACTGTTTTTTAATGATTTAAAGTTTAAAAGTGGAATAACCTGGAAGGGTAAAAAAGATGTAATCTAGAACTAAAGCTTAAAGAGAAAATTTGATTTAAACGAATTTTTAATAAAACAAATATATCAATTAAATACTATTATGTCTTGCTTCTTGCATCTTCAATTCTTCCGGAATCAATCCACTCTTTTATTATTTCTCTCCTCTTTTCTTCCAGGACAACACAAAAGTTACCGGACTATTGACTTGGTATGCCATCCTTATTTAAGAAAATAAAATGTGTCCCTGTTTATTGTTATAATTGAAAAAGTATTTTATATCTATAGAATAATCTGAAAGATTAGGATAGTCAAATAACTTTCCTTTTCCTGGTCGAAAAATGGGTGTCTGTCCCTATTACCTATACTATTACCTATAAGGATTTCTTTGTTAATATAGTAAATATAGAAGAGACTAGGAGAATATAGTAGTAAATGAGAGTATATTAGAGAAAAAAAGGTTAAAAACGGGTTTTTTCAGGTATTGCGAAAAATAATCTTCGATTTAAGCGTATCTTAAACCCCTGTTTTAAGTTGGCTGGTATGAATCATCATATTTTTTAAATACGCCTCGTATACGCCAAAATAGAAGCTTTTTTAAAAACGCTAACCCTTATATATCAACGATCTTATCGATTTTTGGCAAAATCAACCCGCAATTCATTGATTGTCTGTTTGATTTCCTTGATTTCAGTAGTAACATTATGGGAAAATTCCTTTTGATTCTTTACGATTTCGGTAATAAGAAACTCTAATTTCCATACTAAATATACAGAAAGCACCAGGGGAAAGCCGTTATTTGCTATTAGTTTTAGAATATATTCAATATCCAATTCACTTATTTCCTTTCCAAGTGTGCTTTGGTCCAGGCCTAATATCGAGATGTAAGAAATCTTTTTCTTCATAAAACCCAATACCCTTAAATCCAATTTCCTGAGCATAAAGAAGAAGATCATAAAGCAGGTAGTCTTTAACATGGAATTCGGTTAATACCCCATAAAAATGAATAGATCTGTAAAACTTCAGAACCAAATGAAGTTTTAATTCTATACAAGATAAGCCCTTCAGCGAATGCCGAAGGGCTTATTAAAAAACTGGCTCCCCGGGTAGGATTCGAACCTACAACCCTCCGGTTAACAGCCTGACGCTCCACCGTTGAGCTACCGAGCAAGGTTACAAGTAATTATACTCAAAAACCTCATCCGAGTCATAACTTTTTAGCACTCATTCTTTCAATTGCTCCTTAATTGCTGTATAAAGGACGAAGCTAATATAAATAGAATTACCTTTATTAATTTATATTTAACTTCTTTAACTTTGATGAATTTTTTAAATTTTCTGTCTTTCTTTTACCTTTTCTCTTCACTAACTTCTATATAATCCCCGGGCAATGAACCTACAATTAAACCAACTACTTCATCAACATTAGTCTTTTTTGTAATCCTCTCGGCTACTTTTTTCCCTCTACGCATAATTAACAGCCTCGTCGCA
>Ga0268277_1000649_pt1 | contig 26949 bp, 24 predicted proteins | sample saktaG_5_FD_190132 | JGI IMG/M metagenome (GOLD analysis project Ga0268277, IMG submission 190132) | Saline water microbial communities from Sakinaw Lake, British Columbia, Canada - sak_2010_1_5_50m | ecosystem: Environmental > Aquatic > Non-marine Saline and Alkaline > Saline ...
AGCGCAAAAAAGCCGTTAATATAGCTATCCGGCAGGGAGGTACACACTGGCTGGATGTCTGCACCGGCACCGGTGAAACTGCAAATTATTTAGCAGAACACGCTGACAGCGCTATAAAAGTTTATGCCACCGATTTCTCCCTGCCAATGTTAGCCGAAGCCAGGAAAAAACCGAACGGTGGTCGAATCCAACTTTCGTTGAGCGATATTAATAAACTGCCCTTTCCTGACAATACATTTGATCTGATTACTATTTCCTTTGCTACCCGCAATATCAACACAAACCGGGAAGCCCTGGAAAACAGCTTCCGTGAATTTCACCGGATACTGAAACCCGGCGGTCAATTCATCAACCTGGAAACCAGTCAACCCAAATTCTTTGTTATTCGCAAACTCTTCCACCTGTTTATAAAAATCTTTGTCAAACCCATCGGAAGTCTGATCTCTGGTTCCGATGCCGGCTATACGTACCTGTCTAGTACTATTCCCCGTTTTTATAATGCTATTGAATTGGCATCCATTTTAAAATCTGCAGGATTCCAGACAGTCAGTTTTGCACGATTGCTATTCGGTGCGGCCGCAATTCATCAATCAGTAAAATAGAAAGTGAATCCCAATTCAGTTGATTCTGAAGACAGATAATGAGTGATCTGAACTTTATAAAACAGCTACAGGCCGGTGAACCGGCGGCTTTCCGGCGGCTCGTGGAGAAGAATCAGGACCGGATTGTGAATACTTGCTTTGGGTTTTTACAAAACCAGCAAGACGCTGAAGACATTGCTCAGAATGTTTTCATTGAAGCCTATCAGTCAATTAATAAATTTCGTGGCGAATCAAAAATTTCCACTTGGCTTTACCGAATTGCAGTCAATAAATCCCTTAATTACATAAAAATTCAAAAGCGCCGGCGTGTAATCCAAAGCCTGGAAGCCATTGTAATGGACCACCGGGAGAAAGAGATACCGGCAGTAACGGATACACCGGAATCGGGACTGGAAAAAACCGAACGGCTGGCCCTATTGCGAAAAGCGATGCAAAGCCTGCCAAACAATCAGAAAATAGCGATTACACTGAATAAATATGAAGAACTCAGTTACCAGGAAGTGGCGAATATTATGGATCTTAGTCTGTCGGCCGTCACAGCACTGATCAATCGCGGAAAAGTGAACCTCCAGAAAAAAATCAGTAATTTTTATAAAAAATTATGAGAAAATACCGAAAGTAAATTAATTTTGAATTGTCAAAGATATACAATGACAGGAAAACCATGAAGAATAAAAACCTAAACGTCGAGTCAGAAATTCAAAAGACCATGGATCTTCTTGACGATTTCCCCAAAATCCAGGCGCGCTACGGCTTTTATGACCGTTTGACTTACCGCATGAAGCAGGAAGAATCTGCATCCATGGCAATACCTTCAAAGCCGATATGGAGAATTTTACATCTTGCAGTAACTCCAGTGGTCGTATCGGCAGGTATATTTATCGGTGTTTTTATCGGCCTTGGAGAGCAGACAACCACTGCTGACGCTAACCTTGAAACTCTGATCGAGACTTATGGATTGTCCGTACCAAGTGTCCCAAATTATTTTAATGCTGAAACCAATTAATTATGAATTATTTTACAAAGAAACGGATTACAACTTTCGCCATCGTATTGCTCGTGATCATCAATATTTCCTCAATTACTACGATCCTGATCCGGCGGTATCATCCAGTAAAACATCCATTCCCTGGCCAAATGGATGATAAGGTCAAAGCAACAACCATTTTTCTGAAAACAGAACTCCAGTTCAGCGACGAGCAGGTAAAGGAATTTATTCGAATTCAGGATGAATTTCTCAAAGAAAGCCAAGCGCTTCAACGCGCCATCAGAGATCTAAAAAAAGATCTTCACCGCACACTCATTGAAAGTTCAGATGACACATTAGGAAACGCTGTCCGGATTGCCGAAATCGGGAACAAACATTCGGAACTGGAAACGATTTTATACCAGTATTTCATTAATGTTAAAAACCTCTGCACACCGGAACAGGTGCAGAAATTTGACGTCTTGGTTAGACAAATATTGTTCACAATCGATCCCGGTCACCAACCGCCACAAGATAAGCATTCACCACCTCCCCATATTGAAAACGGAAGGCCTCCACGCCCTGGCGCTCCCCCTCCACCTCCGGGAGACCGGCGACCACCGTCTAATTAATCGTACACCGCTAACATAAATCAAACCGCAGCTGCATACTATCAAAAGCACTGCGGTTTTTGTTTTACCTGCCGTTCTCATTCCAAAGTCACAAAGTATTTCATAACAGCAGAATACTTACTCGCTGTGTTAAAGAAATCAAGAGACAAAGACGCAAAGATTTTAGATGCCCGTTGCCAAAAACAACAATAAGAATACCTTTCATAAAAAACCGATTTCCATTTATAATAAAACTTTTTTTTACCGCAAGTTTTTTCTCCCTCTGTTGTCAAAAGATTAGAAATGGAGAATTTTCAATTGACAGAAAGAGAAAGAGAAATGAAATCGATCCAAGAAATAATTGATGAGGCTTTGAATTTGTATGTCGATGCTGATTTGAAAGACAAGAAAAACAGAGAAAAAATCGCTAAGACCGTCATTGAGACCATGAGAGAGGCCTACGTCGATAATCAGAGCCAGAAATTTCACAAAGCAGGATAGTCAGCCAGTGACTGGCATTAATCTTTATCAGGTATACCCTGAAAGGAAATCATGGATTCAGAGAAATCTCTAGGTAATCTCGATCGCCGAACGTTTTTACGGATTTTATCGTTCACGGGCGTTTCAGGGCTCATCTATCCAAGAAAGCTCGTCAGTTCCCCCACCTCCACTGATCTTAGCCGGGTAGTGATAGTGGAAGATGAAACCGCCAGCAGCGGAAATACAATTAACGAAGACACTGTCAGAGTAATGGTTGACAAGGGAATCTGCGCGTTGACAGAGCAGGATGATGTTGGCGAAGCATGGAAAAGCATTATGCCAAATTTAGGCGCCACCGGCACAATCGCCATCAAAGTTAACTGTCGTTCTTCCGCACTGCCTACCCACCCGGAAGTGACAAATGCGGTGGTGGAAGGATTGCTTCAGATGAATTTTGACGGTGAATCGTTCCCGGAAAACAGTATCCATATTTATGATAATTACAAAGCCTATTTCAAGGAATCCGGCTATACACTTAATTCAGGTTCCACGGGAGTGCGCTGTTATACGACCACCAGTTATTCCAGCCAGAGATATAACGTCAACGGCAGCAGCCAGAAGCTGGCCACCCTGGTCACTGACACGGCTGATTACATAATCAATATTGCCGTGCTAAAAAACCATTCCTCTATGGCCGGCGCCACACTGTGCATGAAAAACCATTTCGGCAGTTGCGAAAATCCCCGGTCCATGCATGTGAATTACGGCGATCCCTACATACCAGCGCTAAATGCTCTGGAGCCTATCGCCAGTAAACAATGTATTAATATTCTTGACGCCATTTACGGTGCCGCTGAAGGCGGTCCCTACGGCGGCCCAACCTTTATTGCCAACAAGATCCTGATGAGTCAGGATATTGTCGCTATCGACTATCTCGGCCGTGAGATGTTGGAAGAGCAGGAAAGCAGCACGGTTTCCTGGGCTACCTATATTGATTCCGGAGTGGATTATGGGTTGGGAACAAACGATCCGGAGCAGATGGAGATTATCCATATCACCAATCCCGCAACCGGTATCACTACCAAGAACAACCCAGCAGAGGCACCAGCTGAATTTCGCCTGGAACAGAATTTCCCGAATCCTTTCAATAACCAGACACAAATCCGGTTTTACTTTGCTGATTCCCGTCAAATGGATCTCGGCATCTACAATACAAACGGACAGCGTGTTCGAAATCTCATTAACAAAACCCTGAATGCCGGCTGGCATCAGATATCATGGGACGGAACAAATGATGCCGGTAAAACCGTCACTGCCGGAACCTATATCTGCCAGTTAAAAACGGATACCTATAAAAAAGCGATTATCGTACAATTTTTAAAATAAGGATATGGAAACATGGTAGACAACAAAAAAGAAACAAAGAAAATGGATAGACGCAGCTTTATAAAACTGGCTTCCGCTACCGGTCTAGCCGGGATGGTGGCCCCTATCATCGGATGCGGTGAAAATCCAACATCTTCCGATGAATCCTCCATCTCCTCCAGTTCTAACAATTCTGTAAATCAGGCCACCGCCCAGGCAATGATCGACGCAGGTATTAAAAATTTAACCGGTCTGAATGATGTTGGCGAAGCCTGGAAAAGCATCATGCCCAATTTAAGCGCCACAGGTATTATCGCTATTAAAGTAAACTGCCGATCGTCTTCCCTCCCCACCCATCCGGAAGTCGCAAACGCCGTAGTGGAAGGACTGGTCCAGATGAATTTTGACGGGATCAGCTTTCCTGAAAACAATATCCACATATATGATAATTTTAAAGCCTATTTCGAGGCATCTGGTTATACTTTAAACTCCAGTTCCTCAGGAGTACGTTGTTACGAAAACAATAGTTACAGCTCTCAAAATTATAGTGTAAACGGCACATCTCAGAATCTTGCCACTCTGATCACCAATACCGCTGATTATTTGATCAATATCGCGGTGCTTAAAAATCACAACTCCATGGCCGGCGTCACTTTGTGTATGAAAAACCACTTCGGTTCATGTGCCTCTCCACGGTCCATGCACGTGAATTACGGTGACCCCTATATCGGAGCATTAAACGCCCTGAGCCCGATCAAAACGAAACAGTGTATCAATATTATTGATGCTATCTACGGAGCCGCCGAAGGCGGTCCCTATGGCGGTCCCACGTTTATCGCTAATAAAATCCTGATGAGCCAGGATGTTGTCGCCATCGACTATCTCGGCCGGAAAATGCTGGAAGAACAGAACAGTAGTACGGTCTCCTGGGCTACCTATATCGATTCTGCAGCCGATTACGGCATAGGAACCAATGATCCGACCCGGATGGAGTTCATCAATATTACCAATCCATCGGGTACGGCTGAAATCACCTCAACACCAGCGTCTTCCGGAATCACCGCCTGTAAGGTAGCGATTATTGAAGACGAAAACGCCTCTGCGTAAATAGGAACGGACCGGTAAAAATTAATCTGTTCATAACAGGAGATCAAACAATGAAAAAGATCGGTATTTTAGTAGCAATAATGATAATCTGTTTCAGCTGCAGCAAATCAAGCGGAACTGAAAATGAAATATTAACCATTGAGGATTTACTGGTTCAAAACAGTGAAATTACCGGTTGGTCCTATTCCGGAGTCAGCTGGGTAGCCAGCAGCATCTCGGAGTTAACCGAGTATATAAACGGTATGGCCGAGATATACCAGAAGCATGGTTTTATTGAAGGTGCCCAGCGGTCCTATGCGGGAACCATCGACGGCACCAGTTGTGCCATTCAGCTAATCATCTACGATATGGATACCGAAACCAACGCCGAAGATATGTATAATGATCCGGATCTTGGCCTGAGCAGCGCAACTGTCTGGACTAACGGGGCCGGGACCGAATGCCACTATGTGCGGTATGGCGGATTGTCCCAGGTCATGACTTTCTATTCAAGCACATATTTTGTCTACCTCTATATTGATTACGACTCCGATGAGAGTCTGAATATCCTGAAACAATTCGCCTTGAATGTAGACGGTAAAATAGAATAGGGACCGATATTATGGTTTCAGAAAAAATCAATCGCAGAAATTTCATCACCAAAGCCGGCGCGGCGCTGGCATCCACTCTGTTGCCATGGCACTATTTAGCCGGAGACCCGGTCAAGTCCACTGTCTGGGAAATTGAAGGAAAAGCCGGTCCCGCCGTCCCGGAACTGTTTGACGCCATTGGCGGATTGCAATCAATTCTGAAAAAAGACCCCGCCCTGTCCACGATAATTCTGAAACCCAATTTATGTCTGCCCCATAAATCATCCTTGGGAACAACTACATCAATTGAGCTCATGGATTCCATTTGTGAATATTTGATCGCTGAAGGTGTCAAAAAAATCATTATCACGGACCACACTCTGCAGCATGCAGACAGTTTTCAGCAACATGAAATTGTTCAATTGGGAAAAAAATATCCCCCGGTAAAAGTCATTCTTGCCAATGAACAACGCCTGTATCAGCCGGTGTCTTCCAATGGAAAAGTGCTAAAAGAAGTCGAAATACTGAAGCTGATCCCCCGGGCGGATCTGTTACTCAACTTGGCAACAGCCAAACACCACACAGCCACTCATGTGACCCTGGCGATAAAGAACCTGATGGGGCTCATCTGGGACCGGTCAGCATTTCATACGGAAATGGATCTGGCCCAGGCAATCGCCGACTTGACATTGGTCATTAAACCCCAACTAAATATCATCGACACCAGCCGGGTGCTGCTGAATGGTGGCCCTACGGGACCGGGCCCCATCATTAACGAAAATCGCCTGTTTGCCAGCACCGATATTCTTGCCGTGGATTCTATCGTTGCCGCCCGTTACAATTTTGGCGGTAAAAGCCTCAGTCCAAAAGAGATTCCTCATCTCCGGGCTACTTACCAGGCAGGCATAGGTGAAATAGACCACGAGAACATTAATTTGCAAAAATTAAAAGCCTGAACATGACATTACATCCGAGCTGTGTCCGGGAACGGAGCCGTGCATTTTGGGTCTTTCTACTGTTATCGACTCTTCTCCCCGTAACATCCACAGCGGAAATCAACCGGTTGAACATCCATCGTTCTTACCCGGTGCTGGAAGCTGAAAATAAAGTGTGGATCGGCACTCCCGGCGGCCTCTATCAGTACGATTCTGAAAGCGATTCCTATAAGCGCTTCGTTATTCCCATTCAGAGCACTGTCCAGAATATCAAACAACTATACTATAATGATGAATGGCTTTGGTGTGTTCTTGACAGCAGCCTGGCCGCTCTGCATATTCGCCTCAACGAATGGCTGGTCTTCAATGAAGATTCCGGCTTACCTTCATCCGTTGTCAACGGCCTGGATTTCCAGGATGATTACGTCTGGGCAGCAACCGATAAAGGCGCCACCCGATTTGATCTGTTAATAGAAGAATGGGAAACTTTTAACAAGTCGCCGGGCACTCCCACCGGCTCTGTTCAGAATATTCTGGTAGATGATGAAAACGTATGGATGGTCTTCGAAAAAGGACTTTCTGAATATAATCCCGATTATGAAAAATGGCGGCATTATTATATAGAAACCGATACAACTATATCCATCCAACACGCTTTTTTCCTGACAGATGAACTCTGGATAGTATGCAACCGGGGTCTTATACGTTTTGATACCGAACTTCATACCCAGCAATATTTTTTTCAACCCTACCTGGAGATGAATAATCTTCTGGAACTTGTGATCGACGATGAAATAATCTGGGTAGTCAGCCGTTCAGGTATCTATTATTACAACCTGGATTCCGGCGTCTGGCGGGAATTTGAAGGCAACAGTTACCTGAAAGACAGGCAGTTGATCACCAGTTACGTGGATCAGTCAGAGATATGGACATTGACAGACGAGGATGTCCTGGTATGGAACCGTTCGGAAAAAACCTGGGAAATATTGGACTACAGTTCCGGGCTGTCAACCTCCCGGTTTCAGGCAGCTTACGTGAACAGCGGAATGACCTTCCTTTTGAACCCGGGAAATATTGATTATCGCCTGAGCTCTGAAGATAACTGGAAAAAAACAAGCATTAACAACAACAGGGGCTCCACCGGAAACGCCGGGTTAGAGATGTTGAAAAATATGTTCGACGATGAAGATGGCGGCTATATTGAAGCCGGAGATTACCGATGGGGTCTGGAAGGAAGCCGGGTCTCCTGGATTTATGATTACGAACAGCAATACAACAGCGACGGAGACGCTGAAGAACCAGAAATTCTGTCCGGTGAACGACTGGATATCAAAAGTCAGCTGTCTCTTGGCAAATTACGCAGCATTAACGGGTTTTATAATAATATCGACTACAGTGAAACCATGTATGGAATCCGGTACCGAAGCCGGGCAAACGATCTTCTTCGGGAAATCAACTGGGGCGACTACCGTCTGGAACCGGGCGACGCCCCCTTTGGTGAAACCGCCAGCATTTTCGGTACTAATGTCTGGCTGCAAGCGGGGCCCAAAACCGACCGATTTAAAAGAAGCCTGGTCACTCTGAAAGCCTATACCGGGCAACGACGGTCTCAGAAAACCTATGAACATTACGAAGGAGCCTTACAGGAATTCACCGTTGAAGTTGCCGATATAAATTATGCCCGGAATCAGTTCTACGCCATTCCCGGTATAAGTGAGTCCGACGTTCCGGAAAATATCCGAGTCTATTCGGATGACCTGGTTTCATACAACAACACATCCAATACTCTGACATCTGAAATCATAGCCGGCATCAGCGGTGATTTTGACTTATTATACGAAACCCAGGATTACTATTATTACGAAAAAGCCAGCGTTATTCGCCTCACGGGCTACTATAATTCCAGCGCCACGATTGTCGTCCAGTATACCTGTAACGGCCAGGATTTTGAAGAGGTGTTACAGTACAGCAAATCATCCGTCTCAACCGCTAAAAACAACATTTATTATCTGAAAGCCCAGCAGATCATTCCTTATACGTTTCAAATAACCCTCAACGATGCCACCGGACAATCCACGCCCCTGTCTCAATTCGGGATGGACGATGACGGAGACGGTATTCCCGATTCCCCCTGGATTGATTACCAGAACGGCATTCTCATTTTTCCGGAATCCCTTCCATTCCCCGCTATGGTTTACGATAAAAGTGCCCCCAAATCCTATTACACTATAAACACTTCTTACCAGACAGAATTATCACTCATCCAACTGGGACATAATAACTTGGTGCGAGGTACTGAAACTGTAGAATTGGATGGTATTAAAGCCCAAGGCGGTGACACATATGTGCTGGATTATACTAACGGAACCCTAGTTTTCGTGGAAGACGGTCTTATTACACCGGAAACACGGATTGAAATTGAATATGAATATTACCTGTCTGATGAGTATTCCCAGATTCATAATGTCGCCGTAAACTTCAGTCCTTCGGACAATATATCGGTTCAAGTAGAATGGGTAAATTTTGAAAATGAAACGGACTCCACTAGCAATCTTCTGAAAGCATCGGTTGAAATGCGGAAAAAAGCCGGCGATTTTGATATAAAAGTCATACCCGCCGCCACTTTCCAGGCAGAAGCGAATAAACTTACCGCCTACCAGTTGGAAAGTGTTATCAGTTCGTCACGGATACGATTTCAATCCAAATACCAGAATTTCGATGAAGATTACCAAAACATCTATTCTCCCATGTCGGTGGTCGGCAAAGTCAAAGAAAACCTTGAATTGAACACAGCAATTGATGTACTGAAAAGTGTTCGGGTCAGCGGAAGTTGGAACGATATCCGGGGATTTTCAGAAGAGGATTCCAGCAGTGAACTCTCTGATAAATACGGATCGGTTAGCGCCCTGTTTCACTACCAGTCCCTGCCCGGATACGAAGTGACTTATTCAAGTACCGAGACCGTTACTGACACCTCATCCGTCCAAAAGCACTATATTCAGCATAAATTCGATTACCAGCTGCCCGGCAAATTGCTGGACAAAATGCCCATCAAGGATTTAAAGATAGAGGGTAGTTTTAAAAACGGCGTGCGTGAAGGTCAGGAAATCGCCGACAGCGACCAGCAACAATTCTACCAGGGCTCTTTCAGAGTCAACGCAAATTTAAGCGAACAGTTTCAAAGCAGTATCTTTTACCGGATCAACGATTTCAGCGATAACTCCGGCGGCAATTCCCGGAATAATCACATACTGACATCGGAAAGACTGTTATTTAACCTGTCCCATGAGCGTTGGAAACTGGTACAGACAAACCTGCGCATAGAGAACACCCTGGACAGCTATGACTATCCCGTAGATGATGGATACGATCTGGATCTGGATCAATATACGCAGCTGAATTTCAGACTTTCCCCCGGTGTGTTATGGAAAAAACTGTCCATGCTGTTCTTTGAATACAACATCAACTATGCTCTCTACGCGACCGGAAATTCCACGGACAGTAAAAGCGGCTATATCTGGTCTGCGATACCTCGAAATATCGGTGATTATAACACCCTTCAGCACATCCGGACACACTATATTAAAAACGAAATCCGGCCAAATCCAAATCTCTATGTTTATTCATTATATGAATGGAATAACCAGACAACCGCTTATGATGCGAGTAATTTATACACAAATTACCAGAGATTGAGTGAAAAGTTTGATATTAAGTTGGGTTTTAATACACGCATCAGCCTGCAATACAAGCAGTACTACAGTGATTTGGGTAATAATGAAATCACTACTTATTATGAGCCGTCAGTATGGATTGAAAGACGGTGGAGCAGCAGCCTCCAGAATATCCTTTACGCCGCCTACCGAAACACCGAAGATTCCGAAAACACTATTTGTGATAATACCCATAAATTTGACGGACGTTACGATATTATTTTCCGGAAAAAAGACTACTTGAAAATGCGGAAACTGGAAATCCAGCAGAGTTTTTCCGGCGGGCAGGCAAAAACAACCGGTTCAAGCAGCGCGAATGTCTACTACCTGTGCTCATCCACCAGTATTGACGCCTATCCGATTCACTCTCTGCTTTGCCGGATACAGTTAAACCTGAACCGCACTGTCAACCTCGAAGACAGCAACGAAAGTTATATGAGCACCGATATAAATATTAAACTGTCACTAAAGCTGTGATATACAGATTTAAAAAAAACTAAGGAATTATAATGAAGAAAATCACTGCAATACTGATCCTGTTCGTTTCCATGTTACTGTGTGCGGCAGATAATGATTTCCCGGACTTTCCGAAAATTAATGGCTGGCGACTGAAAGTTAGTAAAAATGTGTACACACCGGATAATTTATGGAATTGCATCAACGGCGGCGCCGATCTGTATATAAAATACGGTTTCACGGAATTGCATCTTGCCGATTATACAAGCCGGAAAAAATGTAACGTCCGCGCAGAAATTTACAGACACAATTCCGGCGTCAATGCTTATGGTATTTACTCCGCAGAAAAAAGCCCGGACAATCAATTTATCGAATTGGGTGCAGAAGCCTATCTGGGTAACGGAATACTGAATATTATCAGCGGCGATTACTACCTTAAACTGTTTACCAACGGCGACGGAGAAAACGGAAGTGCTGCCCTGAAAGAAATTGGCCGGAACATTGTCGCGGCTCTGGGCCAGATCGATGAATTGCCAAAATTGCTATTGGTTTTCCCGGAGAAGGGAAAAATTGACCACAGCGACCGGTTTATCCCGGTCCAGTACAACGGCCATGATTTTCTGAAAAATGTTTACCGCCGCGACTACGAAGAGGGCTACAGTTTGTTCATTATGGAAGGCAAAGATAATAATGAAATCCTGAATGCTGTCACTTCATACCTGGAAGTAACCCACCAGGATATCGATTCGGCCGCCAATTCCAACATCACCATCAAAGATCCCTATCTGGGAAATATACCGGTTATCATAGAGGACAAATATCTCATCGGTATTCTGAATGATACCGGAAGTGTGCAGGCGAACACCGGACTCCAAACCCTGAGAAAAACACTTCGATTGCAAGACAGGTAATAACCAGTCATTCAATCACTGGAAAGGAAACAGGCCATGGAACGAAGAAACTTTCTGAAAAAATGTATCGGTGTCGGCCTTGCTGCCGGATGCGGACTAAACTTTAATTCCCGAAGTAAATTATGGGGACAAAGTAGTTCGGACAATTATGATCTCGTGGCTGTGAAAGGCGGAGAGCCGGACGTTATGTTTGATATGGCCATCCAGAGCCTGGGCGGAATGGAACAATTTGTAAAAAAGGGCCAGAATGTTGTCATCAAGCCAAACATCGCCTGGGATGCAACACCGGACAGAGCATCCAACACGAATCCAAATCTGGTTGGAAGGATCATTGAGCATTGCCTTGGCGCCGGAGCCAAAAATGTATATGTTTTTGACCATACCATCAACGAATGGACCCGCTGTTATAAAAACAGTGGCATCGAAAAAGCGACAAAGAAGGCCGGTGGCAAAATAGTGGCCGGTAACAGCAAGGGAAAGTATCATGAAATTGATGTACTCGGCGGGAAAGTACTGAAAAAAGCCCACGTTCATGAACTGGTACTGGAATCCGATGTATTTATAAATGTCCCGATATTAAAACACCACGGCGGCGCCGGTTTATGTGTATCGATGAAAAACCTGATGGGGGCAGTCTGGGATCGCAAGGCATGGCATGCCCTGGATCTGCATCAGTGCATTGCTGACTTTACCACCGCTGTTAAACCGACCCTGAATATAGTTGACGGATATAAAGTTCTGATGAAAAACGGCCCGAGAGGAGTATCGCTGGCGGATGTGGAAACCCGGAAATTCCTGATAATCTCCTCCGATATGGTCGCCGCTGACAGCGCAGCCACAAAGTTTCTGGCAAAAGATCCAGGTCAGATCGGCCATATTCGCGCTGCCGCTGAAATGGGACTTGGTACTATGGATCTTTCAAAACTAAACATTAAACGAATACAAATCTAAAATGAAACAATCCCGGCTTAAAATTATAAGAGTGGGTTTTGCGCTGCTTATATTCTTACCCACCACATTCATTTTTCTCGATTTTAGAGACCTGGTCCCCGTTAAAATATACCGAAGTGTGACTTTCCTTCAATTCGTGCCTTCCCTCATGAAATATCTCACGACATTCAGCCTGATCTCGGCCGGCTTCATTGTTGTTATTATTGTAACATCACTGGTCGGACGGGTTTACTGCAGCGCTGTCTGCCCGCTGGGAATTTTTCAGGACCTGATCGCCCGTTTAGGTCGGAAAATCAGGAAAAAGCCGTACCGGTATAAATTCAGAAAACCAAATTCCATCTGGCGTTACGGCTTTCTGGCGCTTCCAATATTGATCTGTCTTTTCGGCGGCGGTCTGATTGGTGTTTATTTTCTGGATCCCTACAGCATATTCGGACGGATTATTTTAAACTTCGGGCAGCCGGTATATCAAGGAGTTAATAACCTGCTGGCAAAGATTATGGAAAGCATGAACATATACCTGCTTTATCCGGAAGACATCATCATGCCAGGTATCGTGGTCTGTATTTTACCGGCGCTGATGCTGATTATAATTGTCTGGTTTTCTCTCCGCAAGGGCCGGCTTTATTGCAACAGTATTTGTCCCGTGGGAACTCTGCTGGGATTAATATCCAGGGTTTCTGTTTTTCAGATCCGGATTCGTGAAGACCGTTGTACAAAATGCGCCAAATGCGCAGCGGTATGCAAAGCCGGCTGTATTGATCTGAAGCATCAGACAGTGGATTCTTCCCGCTGTGTCGCCTGTTTTAACTGCATCGGGCAATGCTCGGAAGACGCGATTCAATACCAGCCGAATAAATTGCTGAAATCATCACAAAACCAGCCGGTTCAGACAAATAATTCAGAATCAAAAAACGACAAAATAATGGGACGAAGAAATGCCCTGACGCGCATTGCTGCAGCCGGTTTGACCCTGGCCGGATTGTCGGATAAACTTTTCAGCAGCATTCTGCCCGACAGCAAAAAAAAGATTCCCAGTAAAATTAAACCGGCTAAAAACTTTCCGGTGTCGCCACCCGGATCGCTGGGAATCAGGCATTTTACATCACACTGTACAGCCTGTCATTTATGTGTATCCGCGTGTCCTACCGGCGTATTACAACCCTCCCTGAATGAATACGGCCTTACAGGAATTATGCAGCCTCACATGGATTATTCTACAAAATATTGCAATTTTGATTGCACTAAATGCTCCGAAATTTGTCCCTCCGGAGCGATACTTTCCATCTCCTTGGAAAATAAAAAATCAACCCAGATCGGGCAGGTTCACTTTATCCGCGATAATTGCATCGTCTATTCGGAAAACACCGCCTGCGGCTCCTGCTCAGAGCACTGCCCGACACAAGCGGTTACCATGGTTCCCTTCAAAGACAACCTGACCATCCCGGAAATCAACCCGGAAATCTGTGTTGGCTGCGGCGCCTGCGAATACGCCTGTCCGGTCCAACCCTATAAAGCCATTTACGTAGATGGCAACGAAATTCACCAGGTGGCTAAACAGCCGCAGATACAGGAGCTCGAAGAGATAGAAATGGAAGATTTCCCCTTTTAATTCCACAGCACACTTTATTTCACCAGATATCTGACAAACTCCTTTCCCCGTATACATCTTTATTGCATTTTCACCGCAAGGATTAAAGATTCCGATTGTCAAAACAACATGACAATTGAAAAATGATGATAAAAAGGAGTAAATAATGAAACTGAATTTTTCGAACAAGCTCATCTGTTTTGCAGTAATTGCAATCCTCACAACCGGTTTATCTGCCCAGAATATGCACCAACCGCCACAGCCACCGATGGTGCCCGATTCTACTCAAATTATACAAATGGTCAATGAAATGGCCTCTGCACTTTCCCTGTCTGCGACTCAGAAAGTTCAGATATCCGATCTGTACTTCGCTCACTTTGAAGACATAAAAACAATGACGAGACAAGCAGAAAAAGATCGCGAAAACCATCACAAAATCATGGATTCAAAGCGAACAGAATTTGAAAACCAGGTTAAAGCCGTTTTAACAAACAAGCAAAAAGCAGAATTTGAAAAAATGCCGCGGCAACGTCCACCTCAACCGGAAAACAACAGACCCTCGAAACCTCAGAAAGAAAAAAGGAGAAAATAATTATGAAAATGAACAGTATATCAGTAGTGTTACTCACATTTATCATTACAATAAACCTTTGGGGTCAGGATTTTTACGATATCAATTCGATCAACACTATCGAGATTACCTTTGAACAATCAAACTGGGATTATTTATTGGATAGTCTCTATGCAGATGGGAATGAAAATCGTCTTACCGGAAAAGCCACTGTTAATGGTATTCAGTACAATGAGGTGGGGGTCCGTTATAAAGGCAACAGCAGTTACAATGCCAATCAGATTAAAAATCCCCTAAATATCAAACTGGATTATATCATTGACGATCAGGAACATGAAGGATATGGAACTTTGAAACTGGCAAATGTTAGCAAAGATCCCAGTTTCATTCGGGAAGTGTTAAGCTATGAAATTGCCCGGGAGTATATGCCCGCATGTTTGGCAAATTTCAGCAAAGTAACTATCAATGGAAGCTATCTCGGTCTTTACACCAGTGTTCAGGATGTTGATAAACACTTTCTGAGGACGCACTACTACAATGGGGATAATCCAAGTTTTAAGGGAGAATTAGCCAGCGGTGAAACGCCAACGGTGGTAAAAACCTGGGGTTATTTTGGTCCTGATTCCACGAGCTATTATAACTACTATGAGCTGGACTCCGATTATGGCTGGTCAGAATTAATCACTTTTTTGGATGTCCTTAACAATACGCCAACTGAAGTATCTACAGTGTTAAATGTTGATCGTCATTTATGGATGCTGGCCTTTGATAATCTTTTGGTAAATTTGGATGCGCCTATCAATTTTGCTCACAATTACTATTTGTATCAGGATGATGCCGGCCGCTTTAATCCCATTATCTGGGATTTAAATGAAAGCTTCGGCGGATTTTCCATGCTTCTTGACGGCCCCCCTTTGAATATTACCGACATGCAGCAAATGGATCCTTTTTTAAATCTGAACAATGCGAACTATCCGATCATCAATAAAATCCTTTCCGATCCGACGTACAAAAAAACCTATGTCGCGCATATGAAAACAATAATGGATGAATTTTTCAGCAATGGTAATTACCGGACAAGGGCCCTGGAAATTCAGAATATCATCGATTCAGAAGTTCAAAATGATCCGAACAAATTTTTCAGCTATTCGGAATTTATCAATAATCTTGATAACAGTACCGGGTCCTTTAGTCCACCGCCCCATCAAAATCAGGCGATTGCAGGAATAACAGAATTAATGGAAGCCAGAATCACTTACTTGAATTCTCAGGCAGAATTTCAGGCCGAAGCTCCCACAATCGCCGCGGTGTCTCACAACCCAGTACAGGTAAGCCCAAACTCCGATGTGCAGATCACCGCGGAAGTCAGCGGTGCCGGACAAGTGATGCTGGCATGTCGAAACAGCCAAACTGAAATCTTTGAAAAAGTTGAACTGTTTGATGATGGCAATCATAATGACGGTTCGGCCGGTGATGGTGTCTATGGAAATACGGTATCAGTCAGCTATGGAGAATTTCAATATTACATATTTGCAGAAAACGATGATGCCGTCGCTTTTTCACCCCAAAGGGCAGAATATGAATTTTATTCCTTAATGACTGTTGGAGATGTGGTCGTCAATGAATTTATGGCAGATAACGATGGAATAGTGGCAGATTCAAATGGCGATTATGATGACTGGATTGAGTTATACAATAATACGGATCAGGAAATATCTCTATACGGGTATTTTTTGTCCGATGCAGGTGATGATCTGGCCCAGTGGACATTCCCGGATACTTCCATCAGCGCAAACGGGTATTTAATCGTATGGGCCGATAAAGATGACGACCAAGAGGGATTGCATGCAAATTTTAAACTCTCGGCTTCCGGTGAAACAATTTATCTCTCCGATCCAGATACAACAATTATCGATGAAATAGCTTTTAGTGAACAGACAACAGATTTATCAACCGGACGTTATCCCAATGGGACCGGAGAGTTTGTCGAGATGGAACCTACGTTTACAACAGCCAATCAAAGGGGAATAACATCCGTGTGTGATGATAACTCATCACAGCAAATACCGAAAATTATACAGCTTTCCCAAAACTTTCCCAATCCCTTCAATCCTGTAACGACCATCTCCTTTTCTTTACCAAAGGAAGATAAAATTACGCTGACAATATACAATACTCTCGGGCAGAAAGTTGCGATTTTGGCAGATGACGTTTATTCAGCCGGAAATTACTCAATGCAATGGAATGCGGGAAATTACTCCAGCGGTATATATATCTATGCAATTCAAAGTGGCAATCAGCATATAACTCGAAAAATGATCTTGATGAAATAGGCAAAATTTGTATTATGACCTTAAAATCATGGCTTAACGAGAGATGTCTATTGCGAATTTATAAAAACCCGTAAGTACAAACAGGTTAAAAATTACATAAAACGATATTACTATTATATCAATCATTAAGGAAAATTGAAATGAAACCAATCAATACTTTATTACTCACATTGGCCCTGCTTTTTTTCCTGGGGTGCAACGAATCATCCACGTCTCCCGATAACAATGACAACTTGCCCAATATCAGTGGTTATCCGGTTGTTAGTACCGGTCAAACAATCTTCTACGATAACAGCGTCGAAATTTCAGCGCCCTCAGATGGAGAAGCCTTTTATGGTCAAGATGCCCAATATAGCCGAAACGAACCCCGCTATCAGGACAATGGCGATGGAACTATCACAGATATGGTTACGGGCCTGATGTGGCAACAGAGCCCGGATACCGATGGCGACGGCGTTATCGATGCCGCCGATAAAATGACCTATGCCGAAGCCGTAACCGGTGCAGAAGATTTTGATCTAGCGGGCTATGATGACTGGCGTTTACCAACCATCAAAGAGCAGTATTCACTAATTTTATTCAGCGGTGTTGATCCCAGTGGCTATGAAGGCAGTTCAACCGATGGTCTGGTTCCGTTTATTGATACCGATTATTTTGATTTTGAATACGGCGATACCGATGCCGGGGAACGTATCATTGATTCCCAATACGCCAGCTCCACCATGTATGTTGATGGAGAATTGTTGTTCGGGGTCAATTTTGCCGATGGGCGCATAAAGGGTTATGGATTACAAATGCCTTTTGGTCCGGGTGACAAAACATTTTTTGTTACCTATGTACGAGGAAATGAGGACTATGGAATCAATGCATTTACCGACAATGGTGACAGTACGATTTCAGATATTGCCACAGGATTAATGTGGACACAAAACGATAGCAAAACCACTATGAATTGGGAAAATGCCCTGAACTATGCAGAAAACCTGGAATATGCAGGCTACAACGACTGGCGTTTGCCCGATGTCAAAGAATTACAAAGCATTGTGGATTATACGCGATCACCGGGTACAACCAATTCCGCAGCCATTGATCCGCTATTCAGCTGTACTGAAATTACCAATGAGGCCGGTCAAACCGACTACGGTTTTTACTGGTCGGGTACTACCCACAGCAATTGGTCAAGTATAGCGGGTGGATTTGCTTCTTATGTGAGTTTCGGCCGGGCAATGGGTTATATGAATTATTGGCAGGATGTGCATGGCGCCGGCGCCCAGCGCAGCGATCCCAAAAATGGAGACCCCGATGAATTTCCAATCGGCCACGGACCCCAGGGTGATGCCATAAGAATTATCAATTATGTTCGTTGTGTACGGAATATTGATTAAATTGGTCGCCAATAAATTCAGTGCAATTGAGTGAGCATTCTTTTCTTAAAAAATAGTCAGAATAAAATCTTGAAAAGTATACTTATCAATTCAGATATTATCATATGGCTTTTAAAAGTGTTTCTGTTTCACATCAACCACAAATGGCAGAACTGATCGCTCCCTGCGGGATGAACTGCGCCCTCTGTATGGCGTATCAGCGGCAAAAAAACCACTTTAACGGGTGCAATCTGGACAATAATAACAAACCAAAAAGAGGAGTTTGACCATGAAAATCAAAGAATTTCTCCTTGAGTTCATGCTGATTTTTGGGATTGTGTTTCTGGTATCAGCCATAGTTACATTTCTGTACACTCTGGTTGTCCATGGAAATCCTACTGCTGATTGGCAAACCGCATTTCAAATGGCTATTATTTTTGCAATCGTCATTCCCTGGATGAACCGCCGAAAGAAACCGGAATAAATTATGACAATTTCATCAGATTTAATCGCCTCCTGCGGGATGAACTGCGCCCTTTGTATGGCAAACCAGCGAACCAAAGATCATTGCAACGGCTGCAATCTCGGCGGACAAAATAAACCGAACTATTGCATCCGATGTATCATCGTCAATTGTGAATTACGAAAACAGACAGCATCCGGGTTTTGCTATGAATGTCCGAAATATCCCTGCGCCCGAATGAAACAACTGGACAAACGCTACCGGACAAAATACCGGATGAGCATGTTTGAAAACCTGGAGTTTATAAAAACAAAAGGCCTGGATGCATTTATTGAGTATGAATCAACGCGCTGGCGATGCCAGAATTGCGGCCAGTTGGTTTCAGTTCATCGCACAAAATGTCTGTATTGTGGCGCTGATACTGCTGCTTACCCTAAATCGACATAATCAATTTTAACAGTTCTTCCGCAGCTGCTTTCGGCCCATCGGATTCCGAGCCCTTGACTCCCAGACAGGTGCGAATCTGCCCGACGTAGATACCATTCTTAAAAAATTGCTTAAAAAACCGTTTGGCTATCTCATCATGCAGTTCTTTACGCTGAACGGGCCCAAAAATATTGGCAAAATAGCTCTGCACCAGCCCCGTAGTGGTGGTTGTCCCCTTGCTCATGACATTACCTTCGCGAAAGAGATTAAATGCTTTTTCCACCGAATCAAAGCGCTCGATAATCGGATGCTGCTTATCAACTTCTTCATAATTATTAGCGTAAAAAATATAATCCACCGGAACGCCTTTGGTGATATTAGCCAGCGTTGTTACTGGTAATACAATTCGCGCATTGGTCTGCCCGGCACTCATGATGATTGCCCGGTCCAGCTGACCAAAAGCATAGCCAGGGTGAAGGTCATCCAACCGTAAAAACGCACCGATTTCGGTTCCGTAGGCAACAATATCACCATTCTGATCAATGCCAATCGAGCCCATATCATCTGCGATGATTGTCAAATCTTTAATATGTTCATCTCCAAGTTTACGAAAAGCCTCAAGTGATTCGGATTTGCCGGCACCGGAATCACCGATCAGGAGCACATTGGCGCGTTTACTATTTTTCAACAGAATTTGGACCAGGGCGCCATGAAACGGCATATTGCCTTTTTTCATCACAATCAGGTTATGCAAGGTCAGAATCATTTTTTTCAAATAGCCAAAATAGCCGAATTCCGCATCCCTGGGAACCACACCCACAAACAGGTTGTTCTCTTTATCTTCATAGAAAACAGTCGGCAATTCGCCAAATTCTTTCAGCGTTGCACTTTCCACACCGTAGAGATAAATACCGTCCGGTGGGGTCTCCAGATCATCGTCAGTAGCCAGCTGAAAGAGGTTGCTGAGCGCGAAACCGAGTCCATAGAAACATTCATGAATGTACACATGAATGATCAGCCCCCCCCACTTTTACCGGAAAACAGAGCCACTCACGGTCGTCAAGTTTCACATTGCTGATCGGGTTCTTTGCCACTTCCAAAAAAGCACCGCGCCGTTTATTGTTCGGCGGTTCCAGGATCAATGGTGGGTAGAGCAAGACCTGGCGAATCACGGATACATCTTTTAGAACGTCATATTTTTTATTGAAAAACGTGTGCTTCAATGGAATGGCAATCGTAGCCACTTCGGCACCGGCATGGACTTGGCGATAGACCCGCGGATGTTTCAGCGTAATGTTTTCCTGGATGTCCCGATAAGCCTGGAGCACTAGGTGCACCAAACGCTCAACAGTTGTATTAAACGTGCGATAAGGTCGCTTATCGTAACTCTCCCCTTCTGAATCACAAATGATAAACCGGTCGAAACTCCGCCAATAATTATAGAGCTGCTCTACAAATTCATTCAACAATTCCGTGTCCCGGAAAAATACATCCGACCCTTTAACTACCCCGGGAACCAGTGACGAATCCAACTTGGTCAGATAATATAGCGTTTTGTACAACAGCATACGATCAGCGTCGGAAATTTTTGATTTCCCAAAAATCCCCAGAATCGGTGACTGTTTAGCGACCAGCCGGTCCAGGTATTTTTTTAGAATTTCTTTGAAGAGGTCGCTTTCAAAGAGTTCCTCAATCGAATCGGCTATCCGGTCTTTGACACCGATGATTATCTTTTTTTCAATTATTTTTGATGGAAATTTACTCATAACATACTCTCTGTATTATCAATGATTAGGGTCTAATTTAGTATCAACAGGGAATTATTCAATTCCCTTTTCAAAAATATTCACTATTTTACAGAAAATCATAAGGTGCATAATGACAGATAATACTATGAAAAAAGTCGGACAAACGGAAAACTACCTATATGGCCCCCGTAAAATTCTCCTTTGTGGATATTCTGCAGATGAGATTAATCACTTTCAGAATATTCTGAAAGAAGCACAACTGTCAGACGTTGCATTAATCGCTGCCAATACGGAATCCCTGTCTTATGAATTAAAAGAACTTTTCTTACAAAAAGATAAAAGTGGTTTTGATGGGCATTCTGTAATGCAACGAGCCACAATCCTGGCCGGGATTACCGAGAAAGAATTGCATGATATACTTAATACATATCGCTCCAGTGGTTTACCCAGACAATTCTGGGCAACACTGACCCCGGTCTCAGAAAATTGGACTTTGCAGGATTTGCTGGAAGAACTGCGAAAAGAAAATGAAGCGATTCGGAAGCAGCAATACTCCAAAAACTGAAATCAGCGCCAGAAAACCTCAATCGCCTTGTGCAGGCATTTCACTTCAATGGGTGTTATTCCCATTAATTCACCATCCGGTGTCAGTACTTTTGGAATTCCTGTTTCTACAATAATCTCTTTTGCCTTAAATGTTTCCACCTCATCGATATAAATATGCTCGCCGGTGAATATTTTTGGAAAGGCCTTGAGTAATTTTACCCGACTCAGTTTACCTAAAAGTGTTACATCCAGGAAGCCATCATCAATTTCCGCCGACGGTGCCATCAGGAAATTTGAGGTCCAGCGGGTATTCGAGATTTCAACAAAGATATTATCCCGCTCGTATTTTTCACCATCAATAGTAATGGTCAACGGATAACTATTCAGAAAAATGGTTTTTTGAAGCACACCGATAGTATAGGACATATTGCCCAGAGATTTTAGTTTATGAGCGATTTCGGTAACATCGGCCACGAATCCGAGTCCCAAAATGTTCAGATAGTAATAGGATTCGCCGTGAGTGGTAAATTGACCGACATCCACTTTACGGAGTTTCTGCAACGCAATGATATCAATTGCATCTTTCCAATGCGTATTATGCAGATCCAGATCACGGGCAAAAGCATTACCGGTTCCAACCGGTAAAACACCCAGGGGAATTTTCTTTTTAGACTCATTCCGATAGTAGCCATTTATTACTTCGTACAACGTACCATCACCGCCAGCGGCTACAACACCGTCATATTGATTTAAATCTGCTTCCGCTACAATCTGAATCCCATGTTCATGATAATCCGTCGTTCGCAGATCGAACTGGATACCCTTTTCCTGGAAATAGGCTTCCACTTCCGGCAGAATTTTCTGAGCTCTTCCGTGCCCGGCAAACGGGTTGTAGACCAGTAATACTTTCATTCATTCCCCCAAAAATTAAACGTCATAACCGAATATAAATAGACCACTAATAGAATCATATGAAAATGATTGAAAATGCTAAAGCACAATCTTCAGGAACTTCGGCAGAATAGTATATTCACAAGGCGGCGTACCGATAATCTCGCCATCTGTTTCGACGGCCACCCTGAGATTATTATCGGATAAACTCAACGTATAGCCCTCGTGATATTCGGCATTGGCCTTTTTTAACACCGTTCCCAAATACAATGCCGGTATATACGCGAGTGTTTTTAAGGTCCCCATTTTCCCAATTAATGCAATATGTAAATTGCCGTCGTCATAAGTTGACGGGATTCCGTAGTTCATTCCACCACCGAAATAGGCACATTTAAAGACGGTTAGATTTTTTAACTCACGATTAATGTGTTCAATCTGATCGATGCGGATATCAGCCGTGAAATTTCCAAAGGAAAACACATTTCGAACACCGGCAAATAGCGCCGCAACATCGACATTCAGCCGTTTCAGGAAAGACATGAAAGCCGTTTTTCGATTAAATGCCACAATCGATTCGCTGATGACGCCCACGCTGGAATTTGCCAGAAAATACCGCGAAATCCTGTTCCCGTTAACATCATCGCAGATGACTTTCACCACATCCACGAGATAGGACTTTTCTGATAATACACGATCCGCCAGTGGAAGCCGGTTTGGAAACATTTTCTCCACATCGCAGCTGCTGCCAGCACCCAGGAAGACCAGTTGAATCTCGGGATCAATCAGGCGGTCTTCCTGAATAATACCATTTAATACCTCATTCAGTGTCCCGTCACCGCCAAAAACAATAATTCGTTTCACATCATTTTTAACCGCCTCAGCAGCCAGATCACAGGCATGTCCCGGATATTCCGTTGGATGATAATCGATGGCAAATTTTTGAGTTACCGCATCTTCAAAAAAACTCTGCCAGCGCTTTCGGGCTTTGCCACCGCCAGCCAGTAAATTGACAATGAAAAAGATTTTTGGTTTTTGGGTCAATGCAGCGATAAATCCTCCCATACCAGTGCCTGCCTCAGATGTTTAACCATGTCATCCCGTTCGGGGTCATCGGGCTTGAAAACAGTATAAAAATTGACGGGAATTGACAATCCCCAGAATTTATCAAAGATTTCCGCCTGGGGCGAATTGACGGGGTATCCGCACCGGAAGAACCGATACTTTCGGCGATTATTGTGGATTGCCAACTTCAATAATCCGGCAGCAGCATCTCGGCAACCATTCTCAAAGACGAGATGACGAATTACCAGTTCCGATAAGGGCTGTCCCTCTGGCGGCACCAGGCGCAATGGACTCATGATTTTTTTCAAGAAAGCAAACTTACCACCATAGCGGCTGATTACTGTGTTCTTAAATTGTGATTGGTCCCAGAGACTGATAGCCGCCACAAGTGTACTTTTATCAAACGCCAACCAAGTATTGCCTAATGTAAAATCTTTCTGTTCGTAAAGAGAAGATAGATGGTCAACGGTCCAGTTTGGCTTTAATTCATAACCGGCATAGAATCGCTGGTACAATTCGGCCATTTTGTGGATATCGGTTTGAGTCGCCGGGCGGAAACGATATTTTTTACCCAGTCGTAGAAAGGGCAACGGAAAAATGTTTTTTACGCGATATTTGCTAACCAGATCGAAGGCTGGAATTCCGGCCCGGCCGGACAACAACGCTTCCATGGCACGATTGGCTCCAATCACCAGGATAAAACCAAGTTTAATCGGCGTATTCATCAGGTAATCCATCGTATGTTTCATGAGACGAAACGCTAGCAATGTATTCTCAGCCGGATTCTCGATTTTAATCCCGCCAATATAAGCGACTGAAACCGGTTTCCCCTGGTATTCCATGGTTCGGAAAACAATTCCTACTGTACCAATTATCCGATTGTTTTTTTCGGCAACAAATATTACCGGTTTTTCGCCCAATAATTCATCCAGATAAAAATAATCCGGAGTGCGGTCATTGTTCACAGCCAGACTCGCATCCATGGGAGCCTGTCGGGAGATATCCAGGAGCGCCTGATTATCCTCTTTTGCCGCGACACGAATTAGCATTTGCACCTGTGGTTATGGTTGTTGTTGATTTTAAATCAAGCAGGAAAAAGATGCAAGATTAAATATGCAAACACAACCATAACAAACCGGAAAAACCATCCGATGATAATCAGGAATAGCAGCAATGATTTCACCATTCGTTTTTATTTAATTCTTTGTATATTTGGGCATGAAAATATTTGTCATTATTCTGATTGCATCGATTCAATTTCTTGCTGCAAACACATCAGCAGATAGCCTGTCACAATTAATTAAACAGAGCGAGGGTGCTGAAAAAGTTACCCTGACAATTCAGTTAGCCAACCAACTATCCTACCAATCCAGGCAGTCGGCTATCCCTGTATTTCTCAATGCCGTTGCATTTGCCAGATCAATTAATGATAAAAAAGCCATTGGGGACGCTCTGTATGCCGCCGGAGATAATTTCTACCACTTTGGATTGCAGGATACTGTGCTTATATATATGCAGAAATCGTTGGAAATTGCCCAGGAACTCAGTGATTCCAGCCGGATGGGACAATGCCTTCTTCGCATGGGAAATGCGTACAATCTGTTGAATGACCAAACCAAAGCAGAACAATACTACCTAGATGCACTGGCAGTAATTCAAAGTCTCAACGATCCGGTACTATCCGGCCGAACCCTTAACAATCTGGCAAATACCTACGGACAATGGGGACAGTATGTCAAAGCATTGAATATGTATGATAAAGTCCGGCAGTACTTTGAAACCGCCGATTTCACCGAGGGTTTAGGTTGGCTGAATTTCTCTATCGCCCGATTATATAAACAGATATCCGACTACGAACATGCATTAAAGCACTCCCAACTGGCTTTAGAGTATTATCAGCAAATATCAAAATCTACCGGCGATAGCTCCGGTATTCTAATTTGTTATGGTCAACTGGGAGATATTTATATTCAAATTGGTGACCTCGATAAAGCCCTTGAATATCATCAGGTCGCATTACGCCTTCGCCAAAAAACCGGAGTAAAATCCGCCATTGCCGATGGCTACCGGGGATTGGGAGAAATCTACTATTTCCGGAAAGATTACCCCAAAGCCCTGGAATATTTTGAAGAAGCTCTTAATCTACGCCGCGATATTCGGACAACTACCGGTTCAGCCAATTTGATGAAATATATCGGCCTGATATACCTGGAACAGGGTGATATCAAAAAAGGCCGCAATTACCTGAAGGGAGCGTTATCCCTGGCACGGAAAAGCAGGCAACGTCACATTGAGAAAGAGGTTCTGGGTAAGATCACCGGAATTTATCTGGCTGAGCGTGATTTTGAAAAAGCAGAAAAGTATTTCAAGCAATATATCGCAATCAGTGACAGTGTTACTAACTTCGAAGTATCCAATAAAATCACCTCCTATCTGGTGAACAGCGAAATTGAAAAGCAGCAAAAAGAAAATCTACAACTTACCCAGGAGAATCGCATAGCCGAATTGGAAATAGCCCAGCAAAAAAGTGTTCAGCAGATATTATTCCTCCTTGCCATATCAGCATTGTTCATTTTATTTGGTATTATCGTCCTCTACCGCCAGAAATCCCGGGATAATAAACGTCTAGTTGCAAATAATACCGAGATTTTTACGGCTCATCAGCAATTAAAACATGAAATTGATGAACGCATCATTGTTGAGAAAGAACGCGAAACCCTGATCGTAGAATTAAAAGATTCACTCACCAGAATCAAAACTTTGAGCGGCTTAATCCCGATCTGCGCCAACTGCAAGAAAATCCGCAATGATGATGGTTATTATGAACAGGTTGAGAAGTATATCATGGACCATTCCGACGCCGTATTCAGCCACGGAATCTGCCCGGATTGTATGAAAAAACTCTATTCAGATATTAATAAAAACGATACCTGATACTCTTCTCGACAAAAAAACAATAAAAAGTATCGACCGTTTAAGCGATTTTCTGCATCCCCGGTGGTGGTATACAAGTTCGAATAGCGATTAAATTGTTCTGTACAAGATCTATAATTTGTGGTTTTGCTGCCTGTCCCTTTGCATCAAACATAATTTTTACCTGAGGGCGGGTTGGCATTGATCTATTGGTTCTAATCACCTTGGCAATTTCGCCGGAATTCAGTTTTACGTAGCAGCCGGCCGGGTAAAGTGATATGGTTTCGATTAAGGCTTTCATTAATGGCCGAGAAAAATGGCGGCCTTCCTGTTTAATTAATTCCTGAATGCCGGCAGGTGGGATAAGTGCATCC
>Ga0268277_1000650_pt1 | contig 26948 bp, 24 predicted proteins | sample saktaG_5_FD_190132 | JGI IMG/M metagenome (GOLD analysis project Ga0268277, IMG submission 190132) | Saline water microbial communities from Sakinaw Lake, British Columbia, Canada - sak_2010_1_5_50m | ecosystem: Environmental > Aquatic > Non-marine Saline and Alkaline > Saline ...
GGTTCCCGGAGCCTGATGTTCCGGTGTTATTGTAGCAACAATAATTAAGTCAATATTTTCTTTTTGAATACCAGCGTCCTTAATAGCATCTAAACATGCCGGCAGAGCCAATTCGGCGCACCCGCATGGTTGAGTTACAAATCTTCTTTCGTGAATACCGGTCCGTTCGATAATCCACTCATTACTGGTATCCATCAATTTTTCAAGATCGAAGTTCGTAACAACATTTTCGGGAACATATCCCCCTAATCCGGCAATTTTACTACGATACATTTTTGAATTCCTTCGATATATTAATAATTTGATCCGTTCGAATAATGTATATCTTTTACATTCAACTGAATTTCTTTAATTCCGTTCCATTCATTTTCTTCGATGACAAAGGCGATGTCCAGTGACCGATTACTGATCAGCATTTCGTACATCGTACCCAGTTTCCAACCGATTGCGCTGACGACCTTTTTATCTTTTGCAGCTTTAAACTTTAGGTGGTTTTCACCAACAATCCGGGGCATTCCGGCAATCGACAGATTACGGGCAATAAAGATAGGTCGCATATTCCCGGGCCCAAACGGCGCCATTTTTTTAAGGTGGTTTAAGATATCCTGGTTGATTTCATTAAAATCAATATCACAATCGATTAACAGTTTTGGATTCAACATCTCTTCGGTTATCTGTTTATTGGCGATGCGTTTTAATCGCTCCTGAAACTGGGAAATCATCTCTTTGTTGATGGTCAGACCGGCCGCCATCTTATGCCCGCCATAATTTTCGAGTAAATCTGCACACTTAGTAAAAGCCATATAAAGATCAAAATCAGCAATACTGCGGGCTGAACCTTTTCCAATACCGTTTCGTGTCGAAATCATTACTACCGGACGATTGTAAATTTCTTTTAATTTTGACGCCACAATTCCGATGACACCCTGATGCCAGTTTTCTCCGGAAATTACAAAGATTTTATCTTTGTAGATATCATGTGTGGCATTTAACTGTAAAATTGCCTGATCGATTGTCTCTTTTTCAATACTCTGACGGTTGCGGTTTTCCTGCTCCAGTAAAGACGACAGGTTCCGGGATTCATTGCGATCAAACGATGTCAGTAATTTAACGGCCCGGGTGGCTTCACCCAACCGGCCGGCAGCATTTATCCGGGGCGCCAAACCGAAAACAATATTGACTACATTCAGAATTTTATTTGTAAAACCCGAGACCTTCAGCAGGGCGTTGACCCCGATCTTGCTTGTCCGATTCAGATATTCCAGTCCTTTTGCAACCAACACCCGGTTTTCATCGAGAATCGGTACAATATCAGCTGCAGTTCCAATGGCCACAAGGTCCAGATGACGGTACAGCTTTTCCATAGGAATATTGTTTTTTATCGAAAATGCCTGAAGGAGTTTAAAGGCGACTCCCGCACCGCAAAGTTCCTTAAACGGATATGGATCATTTTCTCGTTTTGGATTTAGGATTGCCAGAGCATCGGGAAGAGTTTCTGCCGGTTCATGATGATCGGTCACGATCAAATCGATATTGTTTGCTTTGGCATAACTGATTTCTTCAAAAGCACTGATACCGCAGTCACAGGTAATAATCAAGGTCGCATTTTGTTTAATCGCTTCATCAATTCCTGTCCGGGAGAGACCGTAACCATCTTTTTCACGGTCAGGAATATAATAGACAGTATTCAGACCAATTTCGTGCAGATACAAATACAACAGGGAAGTCGCAGTGGTTCCGTCAACATCGTAATCACCATAGATGAGAACGCTTTCTCTTTTCATGAGTGCTGACTGGATACGATCCACCGCTTTTTCCATGTCCTGCATCAGGAACGGATCATGCAAATCCTGGATAACTGGATTAAAGAAATGGTTAACTTCAACGGAACTGGTAAATCCGCGATTGTACAGAACGGTGGTAATTGAGAAAGGCAGTTGTAATTCTGTAGCCAGATTGCGAACTTCTTGCTCGTTATATTCTTTAATAATCCAATCAAATTTCATAGCTAAAACAATAGCTGAAGTTGGTCGATAAGCCGAATTCTGTTTCCCGCCGAGACGGGACGACAGTCATTTATCTATCCGCGACCTTGCAGCCGGGATTAAGCGATCTACCCGAGAATTCAAGGGAACGGGCCATTCCAATTCTCTGCTTGATCTTGCTCCGGGTGGGGTTTACCCTGCTCCCAACCTCGCGGTTAGGACGGTGCGCTCTTACTTTAATCCCGCTTAATTGCGGGACGCACCATTTCACCCTTATCCCGACAAAAGCCGGGACGGTATCGTTTCTGTGGCACTTTCCTTCAACCGTATAAACGGAAGACTCCGTGTTACGGAGCACCCTGCCCTGCGGAGTTCGGACTTTCCTCCCCGATATACATCGGAGCGACTGTCTGACCAACTTCAGAATACTTCCTCCTCATTATTGAATCGAATTTCACTGGTTTTGTCATCCCAGTACAGCAATCGTCCACAAAATTCGCAACGGTTTAATATTGATCCAGTGCGAATTTCGACAATTTTTTGCGGAGGGACAATTTTATGACATCCGCCACAGGATACCTGGGCTGGATGGTATTCAATATTCCCCTTTTTATCGGTCTTCTCTTCAAATACCTGATGAATCGGTACAATCGCAACCCCGTCTTTCGCTTTGGCAATGCGTTCGTAATCGCGGATATAACGCTGTGAAATCATCTTTAGTATTTCTTTGCGTTCGCCCATTAGTTTTGAATGGGCATCGTTGGTTTTCTTATTGGTCTTATCCAGCTGTTCCCGGCGATTATCAATATCACTGCGTTTATCGATCAACGTCAGTTCTTTGCTTTTAATGGATTCTTTTAAGGTCTGGATTTCCTCGTTTAATTCAAGAATCTTATATTCTGCGGCGTCTATACTTTGTCGAACCGTATCAATTTCAGAAGTCAACGCGTCGTATTCTTTATTAGAAGTAACCAGATATAGCTGATCCTGATAGTGTTTCAAATGTTCTTTGCTATCCTCAATCTGTCCCTCAAGATTTTTAATTACCAAGATAATTTCCTTCTCTCTGGCCTGATTTGATACAAGGTCTTTTTCCAGAGTGGCAATAGATTTTTCAAGGTTTTCCACAATCTGTGGTAAATCTCCTTTCAATAGGTTGATCTCTATTAATTCGTTATCAATCTTCTGTAAAATGACCAGGTATTTTAACTCTTTGAGCATTATTCCTCCGTGCTAGTATTCAAAATGAAAATTGCACCGTAGTGGGTGCAATTTATATCTTTATATATGGTTTGTAAATAATTTGACGCTTTCAAGACCTTACCTTCTTTGTGGGCGATATCCGATTTGAACGGATGACCTTCCCGATGTGAACGGGACGCTCTGACCAACTGAGCTAATCGCCCCGTGATCTGTTACTACAAAAAGCATGAAAATTTATCTAAATTCAGGCACTAAATCAACATGATTAATTGTAATAATTAAAATTGATTTTACCGATTTCAGTTATGTCGTCGAAAAATACCTTGATATATGTTGATAAAAATAAATTAAAACTGAAAAAGAGAGACCAATAAAAAAAGGTTGAATGTTCAACGGGAAGGATGGTTCAGACAGCGAGGTTTGAATAATTCCTGATAATAACCATGTGAAAGATCCAAAAAATGCTGTAATCATGGCCAGAATCGTACCGTGTTGTGATATTTGAAATTTTTGATAAAAAACAGACACGAGCGGGAGTAAGAGGCTTGGAATAAAAAGAGAACCAAGCAGATACCAGATTTTGACAACGGATGGAACGATGGTAAGGAGAATGACAGAGAAAATTAATGTTAGTCCAAGACCAAACTGTGAAGCGACAGTTATGTTGATGTCCTTACGGATTCTCCAGACAATGTCACGGCCGAAGGTGACTGCCGCTAGAAATGAGTTGGAATCCAGTGTCGACATGATTGTTGCCATCAGTGAAATAAAAAAGACACCACATAGAATTGGTGGTAAAATCTGTTCACCCAGTAGCGGAAAGGCCATTAATCCCGGGATGTCCTGAAAAATCGCCCGGGCATATAATCCGGCTGTAGTTGTGAGAAAATCAAAGAATATCCAGAATACAATAGCCAGGAGGATACCATTTCTGGCTGTTCCGGGTGTTTTGACTGCATAACAGCGCTGATAGAAACCGGGATCTACAAATGTCCAGAGAGCGATAAAAAACCAGACAAAAATATATTGCAACCCCTGTCCTCCGTCAAATCGTAAATGTGAAGGGGGAAGATTGCTCTGGAGAAATCCGAGACCGCCGAATTTAACAAACAACGTAATGACCAGTATTGCAAACCCGCTGAACATTAAAACGAACTGAAACATATCGGTTTTTACTACGGAATTAAATCCTCCAAAAAAAACATAAAGTGCCGAGAAACAAATACTTATCATAACTGAGAGCCAAAATGGGATTCCGAATATTGCCCGAAACAGAATACTGAGCATGAGCAAATATGAGGCCGGAGAAACCAGTAGAAAAATAAAAATACTGCCAATCAGCCCGGCCGTTTTTCCGTAATGATTGTACAGTTGATCGGGAATTGTAAAGAGTTCGGTTTTTCGCACTTTTGGTGCAATAAAAAATGCAAAGAGAATAGCAAACAAATAATAGGGTAAAGCCTGGGTAACCCAATTTAATAAGCCATAATGATATGTAAATTCACCGACTCCCAGTATTCCTCCGTACCAGGTTGATACCAGGGTCGCAGTAAATGCTGGCAATGATAGCTTTCGTCCTGCCAATAGAAAATTTTCGTCAGTTCCACGCTGTTTTTTTGATGAAAGCAACCCAATCAGCAAAAGTACAACCAGATAGATAATGATCAGGAATTTATCGATAGAAGCAATGTGAATTGAATTCATCAGGATTGTATCGGAGATATCAACATGAGTTTCCCGGTGTCAAAAGAAATCCGGATTGAATTATCAATCACGATATTACTCACACCATGCGAGCCGGGGAAAAGATCTTCATGGTTAAGGTTCCATTTCAATCCGCTTGTAATGAGATTTTTTACGACAGGTAAAGCGAAGATAGAGACAGTATGATTTATTGGGAAAGTCAGCGAATGTTTGCCCGGCGGCAGGATCAAATATTCTGCGGTTTTGGAATAAATTCTGATACTTACAGGGTCGCTGAGTCTTTCGGCAATTTGTAATGTGGCGTAACTATGATCGTCTCGTAAACCCAGAAATCCTAACAACACGATATGGTTGTACGTATGGTTTTCCATGATATAATTTATGGCTTTTTCGAGGTCGTTTTCCCTTTGGGATTCCATTAATAATATCGGCACATTTAATTTGGTGAAATGATTTTTCGCGACGTTGCTGATCGAATCCAGGTCGCCAATGATCATATGGGGAATTATCCCGGTCCTTTGGGCGAAATTGGCCCCGCCGTCAGAACAGATAGTGAGATCAGCATTCTCTATCATTCTATGACAATACGATTTGTCCGGATATTCACCGTTACCAAGGAGTACACAGTATGGAGTTTTCGGAAACTGGAAGTTCATTAAATTTTATTAAGAATAGTTTAGATTAATTGTTCGTAGATCGGTATTTTATTTTTCTGCATGATCTTTTGAAATTTACTAAGGTCAATGATAAATGTGTAATTCTTCATTTCCCGTTCTACGGCTTTTTGGTATTCTTTGGAATAGAAGTATTTCAACATGTACTTTTCAAGCGGTAAAATCAGATAATCGGAATCCCAGACCAGCGTTGAGCCGGTTTCATGGTTTATAATACAGTCGTAATGAGCGGCCCAGGCGACGGTATGAAATTTATATTTGCTCACAAGATCTCGGTTGATCGAGAAAAGAATTGCCTGATTGCGGGGGTTTGTAAAAACGAAATCTTTTGTAAACATGAATGCTGTATGGTAATAGCGGGGTTTATTAATCAAACCTTCGAGCCGTAGACGCCGGGTCATGATGATCAATATCTGTAGCATGCGGTCTCCGATGCCTAGCCCCGGGTACTGCTGTCCAGGAAGCTGTGGCCGGATTTCATCAAATATTATTCGTGGATTTTGCAGGAGAAGCCATTCAATTTGAAGCAGGTTTGGAGTTCGGTTCGGAAACTTTGGGAGAATATCCTGTTGTAAATTAACCGGACCCTTTTTTACCACCATTTCGCAAATTTTATTATTATCACAGGCATCACCGGTGTAGACATAGAGACGGTGAGTGTGCGGGTCACTTGTATCAATATCAACGTGTAAATCCGCTAGCCCCAGACGGGCCAGGGCATCTGTAAGGCCGAATGCATCAATGGCATTTTTCAGGCCTTGTCGTGTAAAAACACCCATGAAAAAATTTGAACTCTGCTCTACCCGACCGGCAGATACAATGTTATCCATTGTCAAATCATTGCTTTCGGCACCGGCCTGCAGATCGGCAAGTGTCAGCTTTCGGGCGATTTTGATATACTGTTTGCGGAAACGACTTTTCATAATCTCTAGGTTTTTAAAGTTACAGAAGTCTCGTTAATCAACAACATAAATTTTTGGAATCTCTGTTTTTTCAAAGTACCCGATCCGGGCAGCGTTCAGAATTCCCTTTTGTTGCAGTTCTTTTACCATTTGATCGGCATCAGGTTCCGGGATCGCAACCAGTAAACCGCCCGATGTCTGGGCATCGGACAGAACAATCCTGGTGATCCGGGAAGTACTTTTTTTCCAGACAATTTTATCCTGTAAATATTCCAAATTTGCATCGGTACCACCGGGGATGACATTACGCCGGACCATATTGACCGTGTCTGGAATTACCGGAACCTGGGAATATTGAACTGTCGCAGAGATTGTTCCACCGTTGAGCATTTCCCATAAATGTCCCAGAAGTCCGAATCCGGTGACATCAGTGCACGCATGCACTGGATACCGACGAATAATTTCAGCAGACTCGGAATTTAACTCGCTCATAATTGATATAATCAAATTTTTGATACTTTTGCTTAATAAACCTCGTTTCAAGGCCGTTGTTAAAATACCCAGACCAATGGGTTTTGTCAATATCAGGGCATCACCCGGTTGTGCACCGGTATTGCGCCAGATTTTATCAGGATGCACGGTCCCGGTAACCGCCAGACCAAATTTCGGTTCATTGTCTTCAATTGTATGGCCGCCTAAAATTGGAATCCCTGCTTCCTGGGCGATTTCATGAGCGCCGGCTAAAATTTGTTCGAGGACACTCATTGGTAGGCGTTTTTCAGGAAAAGCCGCTACATTCAATGCAAACAACGGCTTAGCACCCATTGCATAGATATCGCTTAGCGAATTAGCGGCGGCAATGCGGCCGAAATCAAAGGGATTATCAACAATAGGAGTGAAAAAATCGACAGTTGAAACGATGGATACATCATCATTTAACCGATAGACTGCAGCATCATCGGATGTTTCAAAACCAACTTGTGTAAACTCGGAAGGAAGTGCTTTGAATTTCTTGAGTATTTTTTCCAGGTTCTGAGGTCTGATTTTGCAGGCACAGCCCAGACCATGGGTGTACTGCGTAAGTCGAATATCAGAATAATCATTAAGTGAAATTTCGGTCAGCTGGTCTTTTGATAAATGCCGATAGGATTCAGCGATTTTTGAAATAGCCAGATCAATGTCTTCTGTTGTGGTGGTTCTGCCGACAGAAAACCGGATACTGCCAAGAATTCGTTCATCCCTGAATCCCATGGCCTTGAGCACATGGGACGGTTCAACGCTGTCAGCGTGACATGCAGCTCCGGCGGATGCGGCGATGTCCGGTAAATTATCCAACAATGTATTGGCATCAATACCGGGGAAATAGACATTGATGGTATTTGGCAATCTATTATCATGAGGACCATTTAGTTGGATCTCCGGAAATTCGGATTTTAGCTTGTTCCAGAATTGGTCGCCATACACAGTCAATTCAGAGATGATTTTGGTTTCATTTTGATGGAATATTTCTGCTGCGGTTCCCAGGCCGACAATTTCCAGAACATTTTCAGTACCCGGTCGTAGTCCATGTTCGTGTCCGGCGCCATGTATCAGCGGATTGATCTCAATACTGGTTTTTATGTAAAGCGCGCCCACTCCTTTGGGAGCGTTCATTTTGTGACCGGCAACTGACAGTAGGTCAACGTCAAGTTCCAGCACATCTACATGAATTTTTCCAACTGCCTGAGCGGCATCAGTGTGAATAAAACACTTGTTTTCATGAGCGACTTGGGCAATTTCACGGATTGACTGAATAGTTCCGACTTCGTTGTTGGCCAGCATAATTGTGATCAGGATTGTATCGCTGCGAATTGCTTTTCTTACGGAATCCACATCGACCAGCCCCGATTCATCGACCGGCAAATATGTGATGGAAAATCCTTTTTTTTCCAGGTAGCGACACACTTCCAGAACGGCCGGATGTTCAATTGCGCTGGTGATGATATGCCCGGTGCTATACAGGTCCGCGATTCCCTTTATGGCCATGTTATTGGATTCGCTACCGCCACTGGTGAAAATAATTTCCTCCGGAACACAATTCAGAAGGGCCGCTAATTGTGATCGGGCGTCTTCCACGGCTTTTTTTCCGGTTTGACCATAAGGATGACTGCTGGATGGATTCCCATAATGATTTTTCAGGAAAGGAAGCATCGCCTGAACAACCTCGGGTAGCAAGGGAGTACTGGCATTATGATCAAGATAAATTGGTTTATTTTTCATAATCAGGATTTAGTTTGATTCAATAAGCAGACTAAAATCCGCACTGGTTACTGAATGGGTCAATGCACCAACTGAAATAACATCGACACCGCTTTCCGCGAATGATCTAATGGTGTCGAGGGTAATATTACCGGATGCTTCAAAAAGGATATGGTTGTAGAGTTTTTTAGATTTGGCTTCATTGATAAGAGTATGGATTTGATTCGGCTCAAAATGATCAAACATGATGACAAACGGGAAGGGGGCAGTGATATTTTTTAGATAGCCGAGAATAGCCTGGAATTCATCCTCATTACTGACCTCGATTTCGATAAAGCGAAGGTATGGATACGCGGATATCATCTGAGTAACCGCGTTTCGCAGTGCATTGGGATTATCTGAATTTCGCAGGACCGCCAGATGGTTTTCCTTTAACATGGCGGCATCGTGCAGTCCCAAACGATGAGTCAGTCCGCCGCCACATTGGATCGCATGCTTGTCCAGAAGACCCCATAACGTTTTTCGGGTACCGACGACAAAGGTGTTGGTTCCGGCGATTGTATCCACGTAGGATTTTGTGGTTGTGGCTATGCCACTCAAACGTTGCAGAATATTCAGGATACTACGTTCAATAGTTAAAATTTCGGCGGCCTTGCCAGTAACCCGAAGTATAATATCTCCGGATTTTACTAGATGACTGTTTTTAAAATCAGATTGGATCTGGAGATCATGGTAAGACGCAAAATAGATTGTTTCGTCCAATCCGGCGACAACGGCAGGGGACTTGGCAACGATTTTGGCTTTCAGGGCGGTTTCATAGGACTGCTTTGGTATCAGCGATACGTCACCGCTGTCTACGTCTTCATCAATCATTTTTTCGTAGAAGCTGAAAACAGTGTCCCGATACGATGAACGGTTCAGATCAAGTTCATCGGCGGCATCAAAAGCATTCCGAATAACGTGGTCTCTGTTTATTTGATCCAAACTCAAATCCTTTTTCGATCTTTATAGTCTGTAAAAATCGAAGTAATTTACATAAAAATAATGAGAATTTAAGCGTTATCCTGTTCGTTTACGTTAATTTTACATAATTAAAAAAGTATATCAGCAGTCAGATTTTTTTAGAATATCAGGAAAGTATTTTTTTTGCCAAATCTTCAACGGAGGAAAATAGTACAGTCGGATGACGGGCTAGTAATGATTCAACGGTATTATATCCCCACGAGACGGCACCCGATGAGATGCCGATATGATTGGCTGCGTCAATGTCCCTGATTTCGTCGCCAATATAGATGGATTCTGTTCCCGGAATTCCGCTTTTTGCCAGTACTTTGCGGAGTTTGAGTCCCTTCCCGAATATCGAGACACCACATTCAAACTGGCTGATCAGCGGCATCAACTCCTGTCCCAAAACCTGACGGATATTATCGACTGAGTTTGAGCTAACAATGGCGAGTTTGATTTTGTTCTGTGCTAATTTTTGCAAGAGAGTATCAATGCCGTCAAACAGGGGAATTGTATGAATGTCATCAGCCATCATTTTGCGCATGTGGTTTCCAAGCAGTGGTGCTTTCCATAGTGGCAAACCAAGATGTTTGAGTAATTTCATTGCATCGTAATTTCGCAGAAGGCCGTGTTCACTCTGATTTATCGGACGGAATTGAAATTTTTCAGCAACCTTGTTGACAATTTCTGTCAGCCAGGGGAAGGAGTTGGCAAGAGTACCGTCAAAATCAAAAATGACAAGTCTATATTTCACGTGAAGTTTCTCTCCAAATTACACCAAAATCACTGAACTAATTTACGGATTATTATTTTTAGGTCAACACGGAACCTCTTAAATTTATTCGATCGTCCGGAAAGTGGCTTAGAGTGAATTTTCGGACACTTTTTTGATTTGGTTCACCCAACTGACTGCTCGTTCGATTTCACCCTCTTTCAGGGGACCTTTGTTGTCTATGACTATGAACCCCTCAGGTGGTACTATCTGACGTCCCTGTTTCTTCAGGAGTTTGGCTGCGATGGGTTCCGCAGCGTAGCCGAATATCTTTACGAAAAATGTCAAAATACGAGAGTTTACGTCTATTATCGACATGCGGGTATCGAACGCAGCAACATTAACCCCATTCAATGCGCCGGATGGAATTTTTGTTAGAAAGGAATTAATTGCTGGGGTTGCCTTGAATTGTCGGGTAGGTGAACCGACAATCAGGATTTCCAGACCGGTTAACTGGTTCGGGTTCACATCCGTAATCCGCATTACCTTGACCTCTTCCGGTGGACCCAATGCTTTACCGATAATCTTCGCGATTTTTTCAGTATTGCCAAACACTGAATCGTAAATGACCATTGCTTTCATTCAACATCTCCAATATTTAAATAATAATGATTTACTCGTTGCGTTTTTTCCGTACCAATGAAATTCCACCGAATCCACTGATGATGGCGATATAGAAACCGAAATCATACCACCAGCCGGTGTTGAACGCCTCATAGATTCGGATTGTTGGATTAAAGAATCCAACGATCAATGAAATTGGTGCAATCCAGCCATGCCAAACGCCCGTGAAAAAGCCTGCTGGTTTAACAAGTGTACGGTCGCCGTCACCGGGCAGACAGGCTGTGAGTGCCAATAGGAAGAATAAAAAAATCAGAACGAACGGAATAATTTTCAACGTGTTGATTTTTGATTTTTCCATAATTTAATCCCTGAGATTTACTTTATTAAAATACATTTTTTTACTTCGGTTATTTTTGCAGATTGAAGTTTGAATAAATAGACACCCGAGTTCAGATGACTAGCGTTCCATTCAACTGTGTGCCTGCCTGAGGTTATATATTCGTCAATAAGGGTCTCAAGCAATTGACCTCGAAGATTGTAAATACCTAATGTGACCAAACTGGTTGTGGGTAAATAAAAACTAATCGTTGTTGTCGGATTAAAGGGGTTTGGGTAGTTCTGAAACAGGTGAAAGTCTTTAGGTAATTTTTCGAAAGACTGAATAGCCAATCCCGTACTGGTGACGACATTACTCTCATTATTGAGACGATCAAGTGCCGCAACACCATAGTTATAACCAATGTAATTTTGGTCAGTGACACTATCGGGATCAGAAGGCGTCGTGATAGTGTAAATGTATTCGGGATTAGTGAAGTCAGGCAGATCGCTTTCGGGCCATTTGTAAATGATGTAACGATAGGGTTCGTCATCAGACTTTGTGGGAAGATCGTGTCCCCAGCGAATAATCGCTTTCCCATCGCTTTCGGTAACATCTAACCACGTCGGATCGATTGGAGATATACTGTCGATCCAACTCATTTGTGGGGTCAGGGCCGGATATTTATAATAATTGTTTTTTAGTGAATCAAGAAAGCCTTTGGGATTGTCAAGAACACCAAGATTTACTCGAAAATACACACTTCCATAGCATCCATCAGTATTTCTGTTGAGTTGTATCTGACGGGGTAACTCATCAGCATCCCAATTGTGGTAATCGCTGATTCTGTATGGAGCATTTCCGGTATAAAGGTGTCGACCGTTCTTGTATGCCTGATTCGCCCACCATGGCATTAATAATCCATAATCCTGATCACCTTCAAAAGGCCAGTATAATTGGGGCGTCAGATAGTCAATGTATTGTCCGTCCAGCCATGCGACCGGATCACAATAGATAGCACTATAAGAACTTGTTCCTATAATGCCGGAAGGAACCCCGTTTTTCCAGATTCCGAAAGGACTCATTCCGAATTTTACATTGGGTTTTACTGCTTTGATACTGTCATAGATTGCCTCAATCAATAGATTTACATTGTCCCGCCGCCAGTCCCCGATATCAGTGAATCCGCGGTTTTCCGTTGTAAATGTGGCTTGATCTTCATTGATAATCTCGCTGTAAGGATAAAAATAATCATCCATGTGAACACCGTCTACATCATAGCGATTGACAACGTCCATGATCACACCCAGAACATATTCCCGCACGACTGCCATGCCGGGATTAAGGATATAATCCGTCGCTTTAGTGTCTTCAGTTTCTTGCTCATCCAGAGCATAATAACTATTATCAGCACTCTTTTTATTGCCGATGGCCAGAATCCATTCCGGATTCTTGTTAAAAACATGGTTGGCAGAAGTACCGTCACTACTGCCTTTTTTGGCCCGATATGGATTAAACCAGGCATGTAGTTCGATGCCGCGATTGTGAGCTTCTTCAATGGCAAATGTCAGAGGATCATAGTACGGACTTGGCGCTTGACCTTCGGTTCCTGTTAGCCAATTAGACCAGGGTTCAATGTCCGACGCATAAAAGGCGTCACAAACAGGCCTGATCTGAAAAATAGCGGCATTCATTTTGGCCTTTTGCATGTTGTCTAATATACTGGTCAATTGTGTTTTCTGAGTAGTTACAGTCGATGATTTCGGCCAGTCAAGTCGCAGAACAGTTGCTATCCAAGCCGCCCGAAATTCATATTTCGGCGCTTGTTCAGCGTTTAAAAACGTTGATAAACAGAGATGCGCCATGACAATTGCTATTAATTTGATTTTCATGTATTGAAGATTCCTTTTGTATTAGTTCGGCGGCAAAAATAATCTAAGGATGAATTTTATCTAAACCAAGTGTTGTGTAACAGCGCCATCACGACGAGCATTTCTGAGAATAATATTTCGGGCTGGTGGAATTCCCAGTAGATTGCTTAACATTTATAATGAAGTCGTGATGCAGTGTGACGGTTGGTATTTTTTAACGAAACATCCCTTTTAAATAATTGAAAATTTCGCCGGGATGATGAATAATATGATCGATTGCCAATTTAAATAGATAGCCAGGTCTTAATAAAATCAGACGTAAAATTCTTGATGGTTTTTTAAGAATCCTATAGGAAATTTCTTCACGCAATTCAAACAGACGTTCTGGAGACAGATAATGAGTTCTGACATTTGCCTGAAACATATCGTATTTTGAATAGTCGCTAAGGTTAGTAATTAATCCAGCCTCTAATAATTCTTCCCTGATTTTTGTTTTTGGAAATGGAGTTAATAAGAGGAAAAAGGGTATATCTACATTTGTTTCATTGGCAAATTCATAATTCGCAATCATGGTTTCTTCGGTATCATTAGGATTTCCTAATATAAAAGAACCTATTACGATTATCCCATATTTCCGCAAGTCATTTACGACTTCAATAATATCTGCTTGGGAGTTCTGCTTGGATTTACCGGCGATGGATAAATTTTCCTTAATAATATTTTCAATACCAATTAATACAAATTTTACACCAGCTTCTGCCATTTTTTCTGCTAATCCGGGTGTTTTCTTGATTCCTGTAATACTGGCTTGCGTGATATACATTATATCATTCAATCCTGAATTTATAATTGCGTCACAGAGTTCAAAATACCGTTTTCCATCGATGGTGATATTGTCATCGGTAAAGAGAAGTAATTTTGTGCCGTGATTTTTCGCATCCTGAATATCGGCGAGTACCCGTTCGATTTTGAATGTACGAAAGCTTGTTCCGTACATTTGTGTAATACTACAGAATTTACAATTATTGGGACAACCCCGTGATGTTTCAATGGTATCCGCAGGAATTCCCATAAAGTGGAATCCCTTTTTGATAATTCGAGCGCTACGTTTTGGCAATGATAATTCGTCAATATCCAGAACTCCCGAACAGGGATTGTGGCTAATCTGACCATTTTTCCGATAGCTAAGACTTGATATGTTTTCAAAGCCAATTCCGGATTTGACACTTTTTATTAAATCGTTAAATGATTTTTCACATTCATTGCGTAAGATATAATCAATCGCATCACATCCCTGATAATCAAAAATATTGTCATAATCGACGGTTGCATAATATCCACCCAATACGGTTGTGATATCGTTGTTGAAATTTTTAGTCAGTTGAGCGAGTTTAACAATTTCTGCAAATTGAAAAATCATACAACTGAATCCGACGACTTCCGGTTGAAATGATGAAAGTATTTTTAAAAATGTTTTTTCAGGCTCTTTTGCCACAACCAGATCAAGAACCTTGATCTCGTCATCGGGACAATCATAATTCCCGGCAATGGAGCACAATCCCAGGTTTGGAAGCCGGGTCACACGGTCTAAACCAAATACAGTTACTGAGCTGGATACAAGCAGGATTTTCATATAACAAAGTCCATTTTGGTTAATAGTTCATAGCAATATTAAGGATTTTGTACGAGTTATTCAGTAATTAAATGTGAGGATGTTTTTTTTCAATCAGTGTTAATATTAAAAATATCTACTAATTGGTTAGAATTTCCTGAATTGATTTTCGTTTTTATTCTGGACTAAAACCTCTGTGGACTCTCAGCATATCTTTAATTTATGAATGGATACCTTTAAGCATAATTGATAGTATCCGGCATATCAAGTTCAGGATCATACTGATACGTAAAAAGGTAAACTAAACTCGATGCTTAAATATAAATAATTAAAATTTGTAACCTATATTGGTGCCAAATGTAAAATTAGAAGACTGGATAAAAACATCATTATTTTCATTTTGGAACAGCGTTATAAACATGTTAAAAATGATTTTACTTTCTGGTGATGTAGTATAGTCAAAACCGAGGGAATATAACAGCCGTTTAATAAATTTATCATCACTTTTTAGATAGTATATAAAACGTTCACCATCGTAGGATTCGGTACTAATTATTATTTCGTCCCCCAATAAATAATATATTCCACCTGTTCCAAAAGTAATATAGGGTCGAAGTCGAGATTCCCGGAATAGATACTTCAAATATATTGCCGAAGAATGGCAAGGAACATTGAAATTAAAATAAGCTAATTGATCTAAAAATTCCGAATTGTAGTTAAGTGAACTGTATTGATAATTAATTCCAAGAAGGAGATGACTTCGTAATCTCTGTTCAGCGAAGATTGTTAAAATAGGTCTGTATCGTGATGCTAAATCGGTCAACGTCAAATTATATTTTTCATTGGATGAGAAATCAAAAACATCAAAAACATCAAAATGTGCTTGATGTAATGCTCCCTGTTGAAGGACTCCTATTCCAACTGAAATATTAAAGTAATTGAAATAATCAATCTTCTCTTTCCAAATTTTATTGAAAAGATATCTTTTCCTTATGTCAGATTCGACCTTTCTTTTTAATGCGCTAACTTCAGATTTATTAAACTTGTCTGAATCGATAGAATCAGTTAATGCCTGAAAATACAGCAGATTCTGAATCGATGAGTCATAATTACGAATACGGTAACAATTAACCGCTGCTGCATACAGATTACTTGCCAAATATTCTATTTTTTCAAGATACATGACTTTAAAATAATATGCATATAGATAACTTTTCAAAGCATCTCGATATGCTTTTCGATCAATCAGTGTTAAAAAGTCCTGATAGGTTGAATATGATAACTGCCCCGCTTTTTTAACACTAAACCGATTTTTTTGCTGTAAACAGAAATTGACATATCTAATCAAGTATTGTTCATCGGCATTGATCACTGAATTTGAATCAACTAAAACATTCAGATATATCTCTTTTACGATTTCAAGAGTTGTGTTTCCCGAGAAAATTGAATCTAACTGAAAGAGGTCTATTTCAATCTCGACACATAAATCCTTTGACATTAATGAATCTAAAGATGATGTGTATTCATTCGATTGGGAGTAACAAAAACTTAATAAAACAGGTAAGCATAATAGGACTTTTAATAATTTCATACCGATTTTTTCATAATAATGTTTGATAATAAACCTGCTAGTTCAATATTCATCGTAACCATTGATAAACGTTCAAATTTATGATTTCATCTGTATTAAAACAAATTTCTTCTGCTTCCAGAAGGTGTCGTTGTATATCTGCATAAAATGGATCGGAGCGGATGCTGATTTCACCCCTGGCGTTGACTACTCGATGCCAGGGAACGTCACTATCATTGGGGAGAGCATGCATGGCATAACCAACCTGCCGGGCGTGACTGGGGATTCCGGCCAGCATCGCGATCTGTCCATAGGTAGCGACGTAGCCAGAAGGAATTTGTTCAACAATAGTGTAGATTTTTTGGTAAAGTATGGATATCATTGTTGGTCTAATATTCTGGTTTTGAATCTATATCTTAGAAATCACTTTATCCACAAATATAATGGATTGTGTCACATTATTCTGTATATATAGAGTCATTCCATACAAATTTTCTTATTTTCTATGGGAAGTGGATCGCCGTCGTGATCGTTGTTCGAATCTGCCGGAATAACCTGTTCCTGAAGATCTTCGGGGTTTAGTGGGAGTAGTTGTTACAACTTCCAGCATAGGATAGGGATGGTCATCGACAACCGGAATCATTGTTGGCAGGAGTGCCTGGATTCCATGCAGGTAGGCCGCTTCTTCCGCATTACAAAATGAAATGGCTATTCCGGCAGTTTCGGCTCTACCTGTCCGACCGATCCGATGGACATAGGTTTCCGGGATATTTGGGATTTCGTAGTTGATTACACAGGAAAGATCATCGATATCCAGTCCTCGTGAGGCAATATCTGAGGCTACGAGTGCCCGAATCTTCCTGTTTTTGAAATTACTCAATGCCTGTTGACGGGCGCCCTGGGATTTGTTGCCATGAATAGCCTCCGCCCGAATGCCGTTTTTTGCCAGGAAGCGGGCGAGTTTATCGGCACCGTATTTGGTACGTGTAAATATCAGGGCAGTTGCGAGCGACCGATCTTTCAGAATGTGGAGAAGCAATGCGCTTTTATTGCTTTTGTCTACATAATAAAGATACTGGGAGATCAACTCAGCCGTGGAGATAACCGGTGCAATCACGACTTTGACAGGATTGTTCAGAATGGTTCTGGCCAGGGTAATAATCGCTGGTGGCATGGTAGCCGAAAAGAACAGGGATTGCCGTTTTTGCGGCAGGGTTGCGATGATTTTTTTAACATCATGAATGAATCCCATGTCAAGCATACGGTCGGCTTCATCCAGAACGAATATTTCCAAATCTTGCAGATGAATGTATCTTTGATTCATGAGATCAAGTAGTCTACCGGGTGTTGCGATCAGAATATCCACACCATTTTTCAATGCATTAGTTTGGCGTGATTGCGAGACACCGCCGAAGATCACGGTATGATGCAGGCCTGCATATCTTCCATAAGCCGCAAAACTTTCGCCGATCTGAATTGCTAATTCACGGGTAGGGGTGACGATCAGGGCTTTTATCTTTCTGCCTGTTTGCGGGATAGGGCGTTGTTGTGTTTCATTATTCAGTTTTTTATATAGTATCTGGATAATGGGGATGGCAAACGCGGCAGTTTTACCCGTTCCGGTTTGCGCAGAACCGAGCAAGTCTCTTCCTTCGAGAATGATCGGCATGGATTGTTTCTGTATCGGAGTTGGTTTCAAATAGCCTTCAGTGTTGATGGCTTTTCGAACTGGCTCGATCAGATCTATATTTTCAAATGACATTTTAGTTTTCCTTAATGGCTATCCGCTATATAATTTTGTATGCGGTGCCGGGGTTAATTATAATAGACGAGGAAATACCCCTTTCCACTTTTCCGGTGGAAACTATTGTGCTTTAATCGAAAACGGGAAATTAAACCTTGGTATTTTCTATTTGGATATATTAAATGGACGGGTGTGATTCCAGACGACTAGGGATTTTTGGTTTTTACTCATTCTATTTATTCAATTTCAATTTTTCTTCGTAATTACCAGGGCAATTACCCTGTTTTCATCAAATTGATGAAGTTGGAATAAGCTACGGTAAGATAAGCACAAAACAAAGGTGATAATGAGATATACTGTGACCAATGTTGCCATAGAGTCAATGTGCAAAAATAACTGGTGATTTTAAATTATACAGATTGAAACCTCATGCAAATCTATGTTTTTTGTTTTGAATGGTAATCTTTAATCGCTGCTTCGAGAGCCTCTTCCGCAAGGTTGGAACAATGCATCTTAACCGGCGGAAGGCCGTCCAGGGCTTCAGCGACGACCTTGTTGGTAATTTTCTGGGCCTCATCGATTGATTTTCCAATGACCAACTCTGTGGCCATGGAACTGGTGGCAATCGCTGCCCCACAACCAAAGGTTCTGAATTTTGCATCGACGATTATATTGTTTTTGACCTTAATTTGCAGTTCCATCACATCACCGCACATAGGGTTTCCAACGTGACCGATGCCATCAGGATTTTCAATCGTGCCCACGTTGCGGGGATTGCTGAAATGATCCATTACTTTTTCGCTGTATTGTTCCATTAATGAATTTCCTTATTTATTATAAAGTGGTGACATTGCACGTAATTTCTGAATAATTCCCGGTAAAACTTCCGCAACCCGGTCGAGTTCGACCTGGCTTGTATGTTTGCCAAGTGAAAACCGGACCGAGCCGTGTGCAAATTCATGAGTTAATCCGATAGAAAGCAATACGTGACTGGGTTCCAGGCTGGATGAACTGCAGGCTGATCCGGTGGATGCTGCAATCCCGTACATATCCAGATTTAACAGGATTGACTCGCCTTCGATACCCTCAAAGGAAATATTGACATTGTTAGGTAAACGATCGACGGGATGACCATTCAGCCGCGAATCAGGAATTTTTTCAAGGAGAGTCTGAATAAAAGTGTTCCGCATCTGGGTCTGACGTTTGGCTTCATTTTCCATAATGCTAAGCGCCAACTCAATTGCTTTGCCAAGACCGACAATGCCCGGCACATTTTCCGTTGAGGCTCGCCGTCGACGTTCTTGATCACCACCATGGATCAAGGGTGTCAGTTTAGTCCCTTTGCGAATATATAATGCTCCGATTCCCTTAGGACCGTAGAATTTATGTCCGGAGATACTTAAAAGATCAACATTCAGGTCATTTACATTTACTGGGATGTGGCCAAATGTCTGAACTGCGTCGGTGTGAAATTTAATTCCGTGTTTTTTGGCGATTTTTCCAATTTGCCGAATGGGTTGAATGGCTCCGATTTCATTATTGGCATGCATAATGGTGATCAATATTGTATCCGGTCGGATTGCTTTTTCAAGTTCATCCAATTTGACGATTCCATTATTATCCACTGGCAGATAAGTGACATCATAACCATTTTTTTCGAGATATTTACAGGTATATATGACCGCATGATGTTCGATTTGAGATGTGATAATATGATTACCTTTGTCTTTTAGTGCTTGTGCGATACCCTTGATTGCAAAATTATCACTTTCGCTGCCGCCACTGGTAAACACAATCTCTTTCGGATCGGCGCCGAGAGCGTTGGCAAGGATTCCTCGGGCGTTTTCGATAGCATTCCGGGTTGTACGGCTAATCGAGTAGATACTGGAAGGATTACCGTAATTTTCATGAAAATAGGGTAACATCGCATCAATTACTTGCGGATCGGTTGCTGTTGTGGCAGCATGATCAAGATAGATCGTTTTCATTGTTACTGGTTCTCTCCATAATGAGGTGTGGATAAATATTTTTTAACCATATCGGCCAGAGTATAGCCGGCTAATGTATTTGAGATAGTACGTTCGAGTTCGGCCCAGATGTCGCGGGTGATACAAAAACTGGAACGATCACAGATACCGGGAGATTCGACACATTCCGAAGGTGACAACGGTCCCTCAAGGATCCGGATAATGTCTTTTAATGTGATATCGGATGGTGGCTTAGTCAGGTTGTATCCGCCATGCGCGCCGCGAAGTGAGTAAACCAGATGGGCGGATTTCAGAGGTGGAATCAAATGTTCCAGGTAGCGTACGGACAGGTTTTCCTTCTTGGCTATGTCTTTCAGCAACATTGGGCCTTTTCCATAATTCATGGCCAATTGAACCATTAAACGTGTCCCGTATTTTCCCTTTGTTGAGATGCGAATCATTTGGTTTGTTCTCGTTTCATTCTTAAATCCTACTATTCCTAGTAAACAGGTAGGAATATAAATAAAAAAAAATACCAAATCAAGAAATTTGGCAAAGATTTTTTAAAATGTGACCGAAATCAGAAAATTAGCGGATGATATCAACTAACCGTTTTAGCATTACATCAGCAACAAACTCATTTCCTTTGTCGCTCAGATGTACGCCGTCGTAAGTAAGAATACCTTTTTCGACATTGGTGGGATTATTTTCTGTCAGATAAGATTTGAATTCCTTCCTTAGATCAATCAGTATAAGTTTTTCTTTATTGGCGACATTTCGGCTGATTTCCGCATATTGATCCAGTTTCTCATCCAATGGATTACTGTTGTCATTTTTTTCACCGACGACGGAAGGTGTACAAAGTACAATGCTTGCATTAATGGCTTTTAGCTGCTTAATGATTCGATGTAGACCGGCCTCAAAATCCTCTGCCGATGTTCCAGTGTGGCCTGGCAGGATGGAGTGCCAGACATCGTTGATTCCGATGTAGATTACGACGATATCAGGCTTTTTAGATAAAACATCTCTTTCCAGGCGGGCTTCCAGATCAGGGACTTTATGACCACTGATACCGGCTCCGATTACTTCAATTTTTCGTGCAGGAAATTGCTTATTTATTTCGGTTTGAATCAGTGTGACGTAGCCCTTGGGTTTCACACCAAGTTCAGTGATTGAATCGCCAAAGAAAAGGATAGAAGCAGGTTTGGGTTTTGTACAGGCTGTCATAATTATCAGGAAGATTAGGATTAAGATTTTTTTCATGAATTTAGATAAGAGTTTGGATCCATTCACTTTTTAAACACCCCATAACCAGGAAATCACAATATTTTCCATGATGATACATGGCTTCCCGAAGTACGCCTTCTTTCCTGAACCCGATTTTTTCATAGATATGAATAGCAGCATGGTTATCTGCGAAAACGTGTAGCTGAATTCGATGTAAGTTCAGTGTATTAAATCCATATTCGACCATGAGTTGAGTAGCTTCTGTACCGAGTCCTTGTGACCATTTGGATTTGTCTAAAAGCGCGATATAAAAAATGGCTGATTGGCCGATCGGATCAATCCTGAAAAATGCCGTTTGACCTATTGCTTTGTCAGTAGTTTTATCAGCAATTGTCAATAGTACAGCATTCCCTGAATTCACCTGTGCAACGATTCGATCACGGATTTGATCGACATTTGCCGGATATGCCAGGAACAGAGTTTCCCGGACAGCGGGATCATTTTCACCCGGACAAAATAATATTGCATCATCAGGATTAAATGTGCGCAGTATCATATTTTGTCCAACGAGAAAGGTACTATTATTCATTGTATAGAATACATTTAGCAGAGTATCGAATTTGACACGCCTATTAAAAGGAAATTAGATTTGACAGTCCCAGACATTAAAGAGGATGATATAAAAAATAATTAGACTGAGAAGAATGTAAAGTCCGGTCTTGACACCTTGTGTTAACCGGAAAGATTTCCTTTTTTTTCTATGACTTGACATCGATTAACTCCATCTTTAGCATTCTACTAGTGTCGTAATCTAACTATTCTGAGATTGTTAAGCAAAAATTTTGCTTTTTTTCCATGTGATTGGACAGGATAATCCAAAGTGTGATCCATATAAATGCAAAAAGGACTCCGATAAGTATGCCGAAAAATACATCAAAAGGATAATGTACTCCCACATATATCCGACTGAAAGAAATTAGACCGGCAATTGTCGCAAAATAATATTTATATTTACGAAAGAAGTAAATCAGAATAGCCATTGCTCCGGTAATATTTGCGGCATGATTTGACGGAAATCCGTATTTTCCGCCGCGTTTTACCAAGAGTCGAACATCTTCAAGCGAGCGGGAAGGGCGAATCCGTTTAAAACCTGGTTTGAGAATCCGAAAACATACCGGATCAGTTGTGGCTACGGTCAGAAGCAATAAAATAGCGGCAATTCTGGCTCGTTTCCCCCCAATAACCAGCATTCCAAGCCAAAGGACCAGAATAGGAATTATCCAGTTTGACTGATGGGTTATAAACGGCATGAACCAGTCAAAAACCGGATTTGCCAGAGTATGATTAATGAAATAAAAGAGTTTTTTATCAAATTGGATTAGATAATAAAACATGCAATCAAAGATAAATGATTCTCAAGAAATCTCAAATGATATTATTGATTCTGTAACGTACTTATTGATATGCAACCGAATTATCGTTAAATTCGATTGTGAAACGAATGAAATAAGGAAAATAAATGAGTTTAATAACAATACTGAAATCAAAAATACATCGTGCGACAGTTACTCAAACGGATTTGCATTACGAAGGCAGCATTTCAATTGACAAAGATCTTATTGAGACAGCCGGACTCTATATTTATGAGAAAGTCCAAGTGCTGAATATAAATACCGGCGCGCGCTTTGAGACGTATGTCATAGAAGGGAAACGAGGGGATCGGGAAATTGGTATTAATGGAGCCGCAGCACGCTTAGCTAAGAAGGGTGATTTAGTCATTATACTTGCCTATACGCATATGGATGAATCTCAAGCCACATACTGGAAACCCACAATTATTACACTTGATTCGGATAATAATCCCCGATAGCACTTTCTTCTCTCCCTATTCGATTTATCGAACATCTTCCATTGTAGTGATTAATTTAAAAATAGTCGTAAATTAACTGCTAAGTTTATACTGAGGGCCTATCCAATTCATGATGATTCTAACAGGAGAAAAAGACTTAAATATCCTGACATATTAATTGTCTCGAAGTGGTTTTAATCCGGCAATGAAACACACTATAAAAACAGCAATTCTAATTCTCTTTACACTTTTATTGGTGTTATTCATCCTTTTTGTTGATACCACATTTTATCATGTACCATCATTCATTAAGATCTACCGGGTCGAGCGTGAAATTACGATTAGTGTAATTGGGATTTTGTTATTATTCGGACTGCGATCATTTATTCAGCGCAGGAAATATACTCTCAAGAAAACATTACTTTCGGCCTATGGGTTAATAATATCTCTGTTTGTTTTGGTATTACTTCCACAGATAATATTTAAAAAATTCCTGGTTTTATGGGATGACAATCCTTTTCTTGCTGAATTTCCGATAATCTGGAATGCGGTGTCTGAATTTTGCACAGTGGTGACAGTTTCAATTTTGTTTATAATTCTGTTTTTTGTAAAAAAACTTTTGGACTACCGGCCCAACAGATTTTCGAATTTTGAATATCGTCTTTTGTTAACGGGGATTATTTTTTCATCAGTTATATTTAATTTTATCGAAGACCGATATACTTTTGAGCGTGTGTCGGTATTTCAACATGGCTCGTCAGCAATTCTTTGGATTCTCGGATTGTTTTTACTTATGATCACTCTGGTTATTAGTTTTTACAAATCGTGGACCACTGTTTTAAATAAACAGGAGAAATATATTGGTTTTGCCTTGTCAATAGTGCTTATCCCGGTCGGTTTGTATCTGCTTTTATCAAATCTGCTGTTTCCGGTTTATGCCTTCAGTACCACCGTAAAGGGTTTTGTTCTATCAACACTGGTATTTATTAATATTTATACTTTCGCGTCATTTATTGGTCTTTTATTTCACTTACCGACTGCATCAATTTATGATCGGGTTACGAGTGAAATCCTTTCTATTTCACAGGTTAGCAAAATGATTAGCGACAAAGCCAGTGTCAATGCTGTATTTCAGACAATCGTGGAAAATGCCTGTTCACTGACTGCATCCGATGCGTGTTGGCTGGCTATTGAAAACGAAAACTCTGAGCTTACAAAAATAATGGCATCAGTCCATTTATCAACGAATGAACAGGCCCTGCTGAGCCAGCCCGAAGCTTGTTGTTTGGGGAATATTGTACGAAAATCAGGCGAACCTGCCATTATTTATAACATCAGTGAAGATGAACATGCTCTGCCGTTGCAGATGCTGAATTTGAATTGGAAATCAATGATTGTGGTGCCCTTGGTTCAAAGCAGTACGGTTGTGGGTGTTCTTTATTCTGTAAAGAAACCGAGCTATGCATACGATGAAAGCGATCTGACAACGCTGAAATCATTCGCCATTCAGACAAATATTGTCTTGAGTTCATCGCCGATTATCAGAAGCCTGGATTCAAATTTGCCGGATAAACCTGCTGTCAATCAAATCCGAGAATTCGACCTTGGAAACCTGTCGGTTATTTTTCGGGATTCAGTTAGTCAAGTTGCCGATAAAATTTCTATATCCGAAGATAAAAGCCTAATATATCAAATTCACCATTCCGATAGTAAATGTGAATATAAAACCGAGATAAAGGGAGTTCTGAAAACACTGTTCACTCTGGAAAGGGATGATAATAAAGCCTATTCTCAGGCAATTAAAATGATTACGAATGACTATCCAGGGGTTGGTGTATCTATTCTTTCGTATACATGTTCAAAGCAGGAATTATCGGTATATAATCCTGTGTATTTTCAATTGATGAGTTTTCAAACAAATAATGAAAAAAAAGATACGAAAATTAGAAAATGTAAGATTTTCACTATTGATGATAATTTACAGTATTTTAGGAACACAATAAAACTTCAAAACGGAAATATTGAGATAATCGGGTCATCGGAAGTGATAGAATTAATCGATAAAAACTGGTTAAGAGGCAGGCTCAAAAAGGAATCCAATTTAAATTATTCGGAAATATTGAAAAAAATAATTCCTGAACCTCAACAGGATCCAGGAACACTGTTTTTTTTAGAATTAAAAGAATAAAAGATTTACTGATCAGTCAGCGGCTTGGTAATATAGAGCAGCGGCTCCTCTTCCAGATTGATGCGAAGAGGAACTTTTAATTTACGGCCATCGGCATCTTCAATTACCTCGACCACCGGGCGTACCGGACGCAAGCGATTCACCGAAAGGACACGAGCAACCTCATCGGAACTGAGTTTGACATAACTGCCAACAGGAAACATAGACACACTATTTACCAAACCACGGATGATTTTTACGTTGAATTGTTTAGATTTGTTTTCAATAATTTTTTGGATGGCATGATAGGTGATAAAACCATCCCGATAGGCTCGGCCATGGACCAATGCTTCAAACACATCCGCGATTCCAATCACCTTGGGGAATTCGTGAATTTCTTCTGCCTTTAATCCCTGGGGATAACCGGAACCATCTTCCCGTTCCTGTTCCTCGTATGCTGTATCTACCACAAACGGATAGTCTTTTTTAAGATGCTTTAACAATTCATAACCATTGACCGGATGCTGCCGAATTTCATCGAATTCTTGAGGCGTTAGTTTTCCATGTTTAAAAAGAACTTTTGTAGGTACTTTTACCATTCCAACATCATGGAGTAGAGCGGCGAGAGTCAAGGAATGGAGTCTGTCTCTGTCGTACCTAACGCCTAATCCAATCTTTACCGCGAAAACACCAACATTGACTGAGTGTGAAACAAACCAAGTCGCATAACGTTTCCGTTGAATTGCTTTCAGAAATAGAAACTCCTGGTTTTCAATGGCCTGACAGAAATCCGGTATATCCTTGATTAAAGGTGCCGGATCGATGGGAATTTTGTTTTTGATGTCGTTGGCAACTTTCTCCATATGTCGATGAAAAACCATATACAGTTTGGTGGAGTACTGCTCATCATCAGGAGAAAGTGGTTTTTCCCGTTTTTCCTGGAATTGAACTGCCGGTTTATCCTTGGGTTCTAATGCAGATTTCAATCGATCCAGTGTTGTATGATGGGTAGAAGGAGGGGGCGCCGGTTGATTGGCCTGGTCCCTTTGCTGGTTTAAACCAGATTGGATCGCATTCCGAATAGCATCAAGCCCGCTGAGTTTCCCTGAACTGGATGGAGTTGAAGTAGTAGTTGTTTCTGATCGACGAGGTTCGGTAGGACCTTTATTCATGTCATCAAACGACTTCATTACATCTTTCATCCGTACCATAATTATCTCTCAGATTCTATAATTCCAGTGACAGTGTCCGCATCAATAATATCCAGATGCTTGCCAAATCCGATTACCAGACTTAAATCACAAATATTATTGATAGTACGCGGTGTGCCCTGTGAATAGTTGTATAATTCCCGGTAGGCTTCTTCGGTAAAAATGGGCGTTGTCCTGCCGGCAATACCCAGGCGGTACTGGATATAAGATTTTGTCTCTTCAAAGGAAAAGCGCTTAAGATGATACCTGATAGCAATCCGCTGATTTAATTGCGGTATCTTTTTTACAATATCATTCAATTCCGGTTGTCCTACCAGGAATAGTGTAAGCAGAAACCGGTCGTTTAACTGAAAGTTCAAAAGTAAAC
>Ga0268277_1000656_pt1 | contig 26827 bp, 28 predicted proteins | sample saktaG_5_FD_190132 | JGI IMG/M metagenome (GOLD analysis project Ga0268277, IMG submission 190132) | Saline water microbial communities from Sakinaw Lake, British Columbia, Canada - sak_2010_1_5_50m | ecosystem: Environmental > Aquatic > Non-marine Saline and Alkaline > Saline ...
GTCGGTTTCGGAAATAAAAAATAAAATTGATATGCCCTTGCCGACCATAAAAAAAACAGTGGCTCGTTTGTCGGAGCATAAGTTGATTGAAAAATTAGGACAAGGTCCTGCTACGAGATATAAAAAATAAAATTAATTGAGAAATAGAATAATTAATTAAGTTCGCAGGCCTAAAGTTAATCAATTAATGTATTCAACGTCCCCGCTGAGCGGGGCCGAAGCAAGTCTGTTTGCCTCGCTCACAGACCCGAAAAATATGAGTGAAATAAAAAAAGGAGAGATCGTTATTTATCAAACTCCCGACAAGAAAGTAAAAATTGATGTTTCATTGGAAAATGAAACTATTTGGCTTACGCAAGCGCAAATTGCTTTGCTTTTTGGAGTTAATAGGCCGGCCGTTACAAAACATTTAAAGAACATCTTAAAAGAGAAAGAGTTAGACGAAAAATCAGTATGTTCCATTTTGGAACATACTGCCCAGGACGGGAAAAAGTATAAAACTCAATTTTACAACCTTGATGCTATTATTTCTGTTGGTTATAGAGTTAATTCTAAAAGAGCGACGCAGTTTAGAATTTGGGCAACCAATACTTTGAAGAATTATTTGGTAAAAGGTTATGCAATAAACGAGAAAAGATTGCTTGAGGCGCAGAACAAATTTAAAGAATTGCAGACCGCCATAGATTTTTTGAAGAAAAAATCGGGTAATGAATTGATGGTTGGGCAGGAGCAGGAAATTTTAAATCTTCTTGCCGACTATTCAAAGACCTTAACCCTGCTTGAACAATACGATACCGAGAAAATTCCTTTGGTAAAACAAGGCAAGGGTAAATTTGTGTTGGATTATTCTGTTGCCGAAAAGATTATTGCCGGCGTGAAAAAAGAATTGGCAGAGAAGAAAGAGGCCAGCGAGTTGTTTGGTCAGGATAATGGTGAAAAATTAAAAGGCATTGTGGGAAACATCTATCAAACTTTTGATAAAAAGGATCTTTATCCTTCTATAGAAGAGAAGGCGGCGCATTTGCTTTACTTTATTATTAAGGACCATCCGTTTGTGGACGGCAACAAAAGGATTGCTTCGTTTTTGTTCGCGTACTTTTTAGATAAAAATAGTTATTCGTATAAAGAAACCGGGGAGAAAAAAATCAACGATAACGCACTGGTTGCGCTGGCGCTTTTAATTGCCGTAAGCGATATGTCTGAAAAAGAAAAATTGATAAAAATAATAACAAACCTTTTAACTTCGTAAAAAAAATTATATGACAATACAAGTTTTTGGGTCGGGATGCCCAACATGCAAAAAGCTATACGAGTTAACAAAAGAGGCGGTGGCCGAGCTTAGTCTTGGCGTAGAAGTGGAATATATTACAGACGTGCAAAAGATTGTAGAAATGGGTGTGATGCAAAGCCCGGTTTTGGCTATAAATGGAAAACCTGCTGTTGCAGGGTTTGTGCCCAACAAGGAAAAAATAATGGTAATAATCAAGGAGCAGGTAAGTAAATAATACTATGAGCATTTTCTATCCTATTCAATTAGTGGCAGACTGGATTACGTATGGTGTGCTTAATATAGATGGCGGAACGGCGTTGGCCGGAGCGGTCGATTTTTTTATTTTTGACACGGTAAAGATATTTTCTCTTTTAGCTGTTATTATATTTGCCGTTTCTATTGCGCGCTCGTACATGCCTCCTGAAAAGATAAGGAAGCTTTTGTCGCGCAAGAATAAATATACGGGCAATGTATTGGCCTCACTTTTAGGAATTATTACGCCCTTTTGCTCTTGCTCGGCTATTCCTTTGTTTTTGGGGTTTGTGCAGGCGGGAGTGCCTTTGGGAGCTACGTTTTCTTTTCTTGTTGCTTCTCCCATGATAAACGAGGTGGCTTTGGTTTTGCTTTTGGGGTTGTTTGGCTGGAAGATAGCTTTAATATATATAGTAAGCGGATTGGTTATTGCCGTTCTTTCGGGGATTATTATAGGAGAGATGAAGGTTAAAGATTTGGTTGAGCCGTTTGTTTTTGAAAATATGGCAAAAGGGGATCAGGAGATTTTAAAAATGACGGGAGCTGAAAGGACAAGTTATGCTAAGGGTTATACATGGGATATTTTAAAAAGGGTTTGGCTTTATGTTGTAATAGGCGTTGGCGTTGGAGCCTGGATACACGGATATGTGCCCGCCGACTTTTTGGCGCAATACGCGGGGTCGGGTAAATGGTATGCTGTGCCTTTGGCTGTGTTGATTGGCATTCCTTTGTACTCAAATGCCGCCGGGGTTATACCGTTAGTAAGCGCGCTGACAGAGAAGGGGGTTGCCATGGGCACAACTTTGGCTTTTATGATGTCGGTTACGGCTTTGTCTTTGCCCGAGTTTATGATTTTAAAGAAGGTGATGAAGACACGCCTTATTTTAATTTTTGTAGGCATTGTTGGCGTTGGCATTGTGCTTACAGGCCTTTTATTCAACTGGATTTTGTAGTTGCCCCTCGTGTATTTTTTTGGTAAGTTAAATTATGGAAAAGGAAATAAATTTGGAAAATATAATAGCCCATGGCGCCCTTATAATTGATGTACGTACTGTTGGAGAATATAAAAACGGGCATATTCAGGGATCATTAAATGTTTCATTAAACGACATAGAAGATGCAATGTCTTGGTTAATAAAAGACGTGCCCTTGGTTGTTGTATGTGAAACCGGCAGTAGGAGCGCGGTTGCTGAAAAAATATTAAAAACTAACGGATATAAAGCGGTTTACAACGGCGGAAGTTGGGACAGCTTGGGAAGTATAAAAGCGGGAGGCTGTCCAATTAAATAAAAAAATTAATTAGGCTATTTTTTTGTCCTTCGGGCAATTTTTTGGTACAATGCAAAAATACTTTAGATAATTTATTATGATTAAAATATATCAAAAAAGAATTTCAGATTCCAAAATAAAAGAAATTTCAGAATTTAGGGCCGGATCTTGGATATGCGCGCAAAATGCGAGCGAAGGAGAGATAGCTGTTTTGGAAAAAGATTTTAAGCTGGATTTAAATATATTAAGGGATGCATTAGATCCTTATGAAGCTCCTCGTGTGGAAACAGAAAGGGGGATAGTGTATATATTTACGCGAGTGGCTCAAAAATCAGAAGAGAGAATTGTTACAGTTCCTTTGTTAATAGCTATTGGGCCGGATTTTGTTTTAACGCTTTCCAAAGAAGAAAACCAGATTCTTAATAAGTTTATAGAAAGCGGGTTGAGCTTTACAACCACGCAAAAAACACAATTACTTTTGAGAATTCTTTCTGAAACAATAAAGAGTTATAATAGTTTTTTAACTTCTATAAGCAGGAATGTAAGAGAGGCAAGCGGGAGGGTCGGAAAAATAAACGAGAAAGTGATTATGAATTTTGTCGGTTTTGAAGAAGAGTTGAACGATTTTCTTTCGGCTCTTACCCACACGAATCCCGTTTTGCAAAATATTTTAGGAGGAAAACTGATAAAACTTTACGAGCAAGATGGGGAACTAATGGAGGATTTAATTTTAAGCGCGAACCAGCTAATAAATCTTTGTCAATCTACGCTTAAAAATATTGTTAATATCAGGGAAGCTTATTCGACAATTGTTACAAATGACCTTAACCGAGTTATCAAACTATTTACTTCTTTCACTGTTATACTTACAATTCCTACGATAATTGCCAGTTTATACGGTATGAACGTGGCGCTTCCTTTGGCGGGAAACCCGGAAGCTTTTTGGATGATATCATTGGCGATAGTGGTTATTGTTTCAGCTGTTTTATACGTATTTAGCAGAAATAGGTGGTTGTAGTCTGCAGTGTTGCTAAAAACAAATTACTCACCACCTTTAAGTTGAGGTGGTTTTTTGGTAAAATGACGTATGAAGCGTTTTTTTATTTTTTGCATAATTATTTTTTTAATAATTGTTACCTCAATTTTTGCTGTTAATTTAATTATTTGTACTGTATCTTCGCCACATATTTTTAACGAAGTTTCTGTAGCCCCCGATGTAGAAACAGCGGTTATACCCGGAGCAGCCGTGCTATCAAATGGCGGTCTTTCTCCTATATTAAAAGATCGAGTGGACATGGCTGTTCAATTGTATAAATTAAAAAAAGTATCAAAGATTCTTGTATCTGGAGACAACAGCACTGTAAGCCATAACGAAGTTAATCCGGTCCGTATTTATCTTTTGGATAAGGGTGTTTTAGACCAAGATATCTTTCTTGACCATGCCGGTTTTAACACTTATAGCACTATGTATCGCGCTAGGGATATTTTTAAGGTGAATTCTATCCTTATTGTAAGTCAGTCGTTCCATTTGCCCCGTGCAGTATTTATTGCTCGCTCGCTTGGGATAAACGCATACGGAGTTAACGCAGACGCGGGCCATATTCTTTTTAAAAACTATGTTAGAGAAGTTTTTGCAAACGAGAAAGCAGTAATAAATTTAATGTTTGGTACGAAACCAAAATATTTAGGAGCAGAGATACCCATAACGGGAGACGGGAGAGACAATCCATAATTTTAAAAACCACCTTTTCCCGCCTGATTGCCCCTCGGGCGGTTTTTTGATAAAACTATAATAAATCTTTAATTGTTCATTTTATACAGTTGACGTCTAAAACCGAGCAGGGTATTGCTATTATATTGACAATGTGCTAAGGTTAGTGTTCAATCTAATATATCTTAATACGTAATTAAATGTCCTAATTTTAGTAAAAATTGGACTCAAAATAATCTTATGAAAAAAATAATCATTGTAAGTATATTTTTATCAGCGTTTCTTATCTTGGCATACATGGGAATAGGGATTGGGAGCGCGATAGCATCATCGGTCGCCGTTTCGTCATCATCCGCAACAGCATCGGCCGGATCGGCGTCCGCGACAGCGGGCGGTTCAGCAGCAGCATCTTCAGCGGGCTCGGCTTCTTCAGCTTCGTCATCGGCTTCTTCGTCCGCCTCGGCATCTGCGTCCACCCCAACACCGACACCGGTTATACCAACTTGCACTTCAAACTATCAACAGAGATGTTTGGGAAACAACCTTTATTGGTATGACTCTTGCGGAAATCCGCAAGGCATTGCTCAAAACTGTACTAACGGATGTTATAACAATTTATGCCAAGGGTTTATTATCAACGGAAATACAGGAATGTTGACCGTAACTAAAACGGTTAGAAACTTGACCAGTGGTTTAGGATTTTCCAGCTCAATCTATGCTTATCCCTCCGATACGCTGATGTTTATGATTACGGTTGTAAATAATAGTGGGCAGAATATCCAAAATGTGTTTGTTAGGGATGTGCTTCCGGCAAATCTTATTTATAATAATAATTTGATTATTGCCTGCACAACAAATAATGGAAATTATAATAACTGCAACGGCGGGAATTATAATTATTCGGGAAATATTACATCGGGCATAAACTTAAATACAATGTACGCCGGCCAAACAGCCACAATAACTTATCAGGCGCAAGTAGCTCCGACAACAAGTTTTGTTTATGGCTCTACAACTTTAACCAACAATGTATCTGTAACCAGCTCATCGTCAGGTTATATACCAACTGCCAACGCAACAGTCATTGTCACAAAGTCGGCAGTATTAGGGGCTAGCACTGTTTCAACCGGTTTGACTAATAACTTTTGGTTGGATTCATTTTTCTTGCCATTAATGCTTATCTTGGTTGGATTTTGGATGTGGAGGTCCGGGATATTTTTTGGGATTTGGAGATGGCTGGCTAACAAAAAAGAAACAAGTAAAATAAGCGGTTTGGAAAGTCTCTAAAAAGATTCGATAAATCGGAAGTTACGCAACTGTGAACAGTATCCGCTTATAGGCTTGCTTCTGTGCAGGCCCATAAGCAGATGTGGGAATGTCTATGTTGCTATTTACAATTTTGTTTGTATATGTTATGATTGGATTTCGAGGGGATCTTTAACAAAAACAATGAATTGACGCATTGTGTGCGCCAACTCTAATGATAAAGACGTAGAGATGAACAACGGCATTATTTGAGCGAAGGAGCATTTTATGAAAAAGGTATTGTTTGGATTTGTCCTTGTAGCAAGCCTTGTGGGCTGTGCCAGCTCGAAGACTGAGATGATGGGTAAGCCAGTCATTTGGGGCGATAAGGCCTATGTGGGCATAATGGCGGAGAGAGTGAACCCCTGGGGCACGAATGGCCTTACTATAGGGATGGCGGAGGCGACCGTAAGCCCGCCCCCGCAACAGCAGTATTGTCCGCCGCCACAATATCAGCCGGCCCCTCAACAGCAACAGCGGCCATATTGTCCTCTGTTCCCGCGGCAACCTGCGCCGCAGCAACACTATCGTCCACAGCCGCCACCAGTGGTTCAACAACAGCAACAGCAACAGCGGTATTGCGAGCCACCCCAGCGACAACAGTATTGCGAGCCGCCACAACGGCAGCAGTATATAATGAATGGCCCGGGTCAATGTGTGGTGTTTACTGGCACCCATATGGTCAATTTTAACAACGCCAGCAGTATCGGCTGGGCCAACGGCGCCTTCCAAGGGGCGGTTGGCGATGCAATAATCGGCGGCTCCATGATGGGAGCGGCATGCTTATTGAAGCCTTCACGGGTGTCAATGAGGGGCGGAGGAGCATCTTCTGCCTCGTCTTCATCGGCAGCCGCAGCAGCCGCAGCCGGCGACTAAGAGTTATTGCCCTTTGGGGCAATAACTCCGCGGCGTACCAGTTTACATAACTGGTCCGCCGCTTTTTTTATAGAAAGCAACTTTTTAATTGAGGCGGTTTTTTTGACAATTTTAATATTTCAATGTATAGTCAACATATATGAATAAACACATAGAAGCGCCCGTAAAAAATGATTCGCCTGCGCAGGCGGGGACAGGAGTGACCTTTGGCGGTCTTGGCATAGCTCCGAAAATTCTTGATGTAATTTCAAAACTGGGATTTAAAATTCCTACTTCGATACAGCACAAAGCAATTCCTTCAGCTATTGAGGGTAAGGATATCATTGGCATAGCCCAGACAGGCACAGGTAAAACTTTGGCTTTTGGAATTCCTTTAATCCAGCGTATTTTAAATGCAAAACGACCCAAGGGGTACCCCGACGGGCTGATTGTATTGCCAACCCGGGAATTGGCATTACAAGTAGATGAAGCCATACAAAAGATAGGAAGAGGGTTTGGCATAAAAACAGCGGTTCTAATTGGGGGAGCTTCTATGTACAATCAGGTGTACTCGATAAGAAATAATCCACATATTATAATCGGAACTCCCGGAAGAATTATTGACCACATTGAAAGGCGGACTTTAAGCTTGCGCGATGTTACAATTCTGGTTTTAGACGAAGCTGACAGGATGTTCGATATGGGATTTGCCCCGCAGATAAAAAAAATACTGCAGGTGGTTCCAAAAGAAAGGCAGACAATGCTGTTTTCAGCAACGATGCCGGATGGCATCGCAAAAATTGCCAGCTCTCACATGAAACTTCCTGTCAGAGTAGAAATAGCTAAATCCGGAACTACTGCTGAAAACATTGAGCACGAACTTTTTGTCGTCAGAAAAGACCAGAAACTTCCGCTGTTAAAAAAATTGCTTGGAGATTATAAAGGAAGCGTTTTAATTTTTTTAAGAATCAAACATAATGCCAGAAAAATTTGCGATGAGCTGCGCAATGTTGGAATTTCTGCCGCTGAAATACACTCAAACAGATCTTTGGGCCAGAGAAAAGAAGCGCTGGAAGGATTTAAGATGGGCAGATACAGAGTGCTTGTGGCAACAGATATTGCTTCACGCGGAATAGACGTAAAGGGAATTGAGCTGGTTATTAATTTTGACCTTCCCGAAAATCCGGAAGATTATGTCCATCGTATCGGGAGAACCGGTAGGGCCGGAATGTCTGGAAAAGCCATTTCTTTTTGTTTGCCGGACCAGGGGTCTAAAGTTAGAGAGATAGAAAGATTGACCAGGCTTTTTCTGCCTATTTCAAAATTACCGGATTTGCCTGCCAGTTCGGTCCAGAGAACAAACACTTCTGATAGTTTTAATAAAAATAATTATCCTCAACGCAGAAGGCCGTCAAGCCGTTTTAATCATGGTAGAAGATACTAAATTCGACGTTGCTGTTATCGGTGCCGGTCCTGCGGGAATTATGGCGGCCGGCACAGCAGCAAGATCGGGGCTGAAAGTCGCCTTGATAGAAAAAAATGTGGAGCTTGCTAAAAAATTACTCTTAACCGGCAACGGAAGATGTAATTTTTCTAACGCAGAGTTTAATTTACGGGAACTCGTAAAAAATTATAATAATGGTGAATTTTTATTCCACGCTTTTTCTGTTTTTGGGCCGGAAAAAACAATTAAATTTTTTGAAGAGCTGGGGGTGAAAACTAAGATTGAAGGCAAAAGAGTTTTTCCAAAAAGCGACAGTGTCAAGGAAGTTTTAGAAGCTTTAAAAAAATATTTAACAAAAAATAAAGTCGAGTTGTTTTTTAACTCAGAAGTCAAAGAAATCGTTTGTACCGGTAAAAAAATTAAAAAAATAATTTTAAGTAACAAAGCCACCGCCACGGGCTACGTCGTGGCAAAGAAATATATTATTTGTACCGGAGGAAAATCTTATCCTTCAACTGGTTCTGACGGTTCTGGGCTCAGAATGGCTGAAAAATTGGGGCATACAATTGTTAAGCCAGCGCCGGCCTTGTCTCCCATAAAAGTAAAAGAAGAATGGGTAAAAAGTCTACAGGGAATAAGCTTGGACGATGTGGAAATCAGCGTATTTCAAAAACCCTTCGACACCCCTTCGGCTTCGCTCAGGGCAGGTGCTCAGGGCAGGCGGAAGAAAATAGTTCGCGAATACGGAGAAATTTTGTTCACGCATTTTGGCATAACGGGCCCCGCTGTTTTAAATATTAGCGGAAAATTAGGGGATTTGTTAAAAAAAGGCGAAACCAAGTTGTCCATCGATCTCTTTCCTTTGTTAAATTATAACGAGCTTTTGAAAGGGTTTGAAGATGTTTTAAAACAAAATGCAAGCAAAACAACTAAAAATGTATTATCAATTTTCGTGCCAGAAAAATTGGCCGAAATTTTAGCAGACATTGCAAAAATAGATAAAAATAAAATAGCGAACAATATGTCGAAGGCTGAAAGAGCCGCGATAGTAAAAATTCTTAAAAATATTGAGATAACCCCGGAAAGCGTTTTAGATTTTGATGTCGCTAAAGTTACAAGGGGAGGAATATCTTTAAAAGAAATAGACCACAAAACAATGAAATCAAAAATAATTGATAATTTATTTTTTGCAGGAGAAATTATTGACGTAGACGGAACCACAGGAGGATTTAATTTACAGGAATGTTGGAGTACGGGATATCTGGCAGGGAAAAGTGCTACGTTTTAGCTGAGAACAAAGATACGAGCCGTTCTTTAATCGGGGCGGTTTTTTGTTCAGACTATTGACAAAAGAACGAAATAAGTGTAATATAATATTTATACTTTACAAGTAAGCACATTGCAAATATCCGCCTATGGGCGGTGATTTATATAGATTTTAAGAGCCTCGGCTCGGATGCCAAACAAGCTCACGGATGATTTTTTTGGATTTTGTGAGGAGAAACAGAAATGAAGTGCTCAATCGTGATATCGGTCTTAGTGGTGGTCGCCATGGCGGTCTGCGGCGGATGCGCGCTCCATACTCAAACGAGTGTTGGCATGGGGAGCGCGGCTCCGTATGCTGCCAGCATGAGTAGGGGTCGCGGAGTCGGAATCGACTACGGCCCTGATGTGCAGTATGATGCTCATTCCGACCACCAAAACAAGACGGTCAACGAGAGTCATACAAGCAAGAGCGAGAAGTATTCCGCCCGCGACTAACTCTTGGAGGAGAGAGGGATGAATTACAAAAGAATCAGCCAGATTCAGTTTTTTGTCATTGCCGCTCTGCTCGGAATAGGAGTCGATCACGATTCGTACAACGTGTTTTTGGCAATTGCCTCGGCTGTCGCCACTTACATAGTTGCTCGCGCATTTTTTACGAGCAAGATCGGCCGGCTTCTGTTCTTCGTGCCGGTTTCCATTATCGTCTGCCAGTTGTCGGTGACTGCCAAAAAAGCAGTCATGGACGAAGGCTTTAAGCAGGTTCTTCAACAGAAACCACTTGGAGCTATTTTCGCAGACGTTCTATATGGATTCCGTCACGTGGCAGAGACGGTATTCGGTTCGATCGGAGCTTTCAGCGATGCGCTGGTTTACGACCAGTACAGTAGCATCGAGAGTCTGAATTACCGCTTTTTCACGGTTGCAATAGCAATTGTGATAATCGCGTTCTTTATACTGAAGGAGAAACGGAGGACCGAAGAGTCGGTTCCAGAGGAGGCGTAGGCGTTGGGCACATGTGTCCCAATGCGTTTCATAAGCCCCGTACACGAAGTATCGTGCGGGGCTTTTTTATAGATATTATATATTTTATGAGGTCGCTTTTATAATAATTTTCTGGTAGAATTAAAGAAGATGAAAAAAAATTGGCACACAATTTCATTAGAAAAAGTTTTTATTGAAACAGCGGGCACAAGAGATGGTCTCAACAGCGTCGTGGCTATAGAGAGACTTAAAAAGTTTGGACGAAACACCCTTCCTCAAGAAAAACCGTATTCCAAAATACGGCTGTTTTTGAGTCAGTTTAATAGTCCCTTGATGTACATTTTGCTTGCGACCGTTGTTATTTCATCATTATTAAAGCACTATTCAGACGCCATTTTTATTGTTGTTGTATTGTTTATTAACACCACTGTTGGATTTTATCAAGAAAATAAAGCTAATCAATCACTTCTCGCTCTCAAGAAGATGGTAAAAGTTAGGACAAAAGTTTTACGGGATGGACACGAAAAAGAAATAGACAGCGAAGAATTAGTTGTTGGCGATGTGGTGTTTTTGAAATCGGGTGATAAGGTGCCAGCCGACGGTCGTATTTTCGAATCAAAGGGATTGAAAATAAATGAAGCGAGTCTTACCGGCGAATGGCAAGCGGTTGAAAAAGATTTAGAACGAACAAATGCGGTTTTTATGGGAACGATTGTAGAAGAAGGGCGGGCAACGATAGTGGTTGTTGCTACTGGCATCAATACGCAGATTGGAGAAGTTGTGTCGCTTCTTAAAGAGACAAAAGAACGCAAAACTCCGCTTCAGAAAAAAATCGCAATTCTCTCAAATTGGCTTGGAGTTTTTATTTTATCTTTTATCGTTATTATTATCATTGAGGGTTATTTTACTGAAAAGAATTTTGTTGACGTTTTTATAGCCTCCCTTGCTCTTGCAGTTTCGGCGATACCCGCAGGGTTGCTTCCAGCCATTACTGTCATATTAGCCCTGGGAATGCGGCGTATTTTTAAGCAAAAAGGTTTGGTAAGAAAACTTGCCGCCACAGAAACCTTGGGAAGCGTAACTGTCATTTGCACCGATAAAACAGGCACTCTTACAGAAGGAAAAATGCAAGTAAGCCATATTTTAACAAGCACAAAAGAATTGATGGGAGACAGTATTAACGGACTTGCTAACGGCAAAAATGTTAATGGCGTTGAATCGCATATTTCAGCGTTAAAAATTGCCACTTTGGTAAATGATGCATTTGTGGAAAATCCAGAAGCGGAACTGCAAGAATGGGTAGTGCGGGGCAGACCAACAGATAAAGCCCTACTATTAGCTGGAATGCAGTCGGGTTTGAACAAACAAGAATTGGAAAAACAATATCCCGTATTGGACAGGATTAGTTTTGAATCAGAATATAAGTTTGCCGCCACATTCTGCAAGAAAGATAAAAAACATAATATGCTTTATGTTATTGGAGCTCCCGAAGAAATTATTAATCGTTCCGTCAGTTTGGATATTGATAGCAAAAAGGGAAAATTAGGAACGGTCCAGGCCGACGAATTGATAAAAAAACTTGAAGCGCTCACGCAGAAAGGATTGCGAGTTGTTGCCTGCGCCCATAAAGATTATGATACTGAAACAAAATACCAGAATCTCACCGAATTGGTAAATGGGCTTTCGCTTGTCGGTTTTATCGCCCTCAAAGACCCGCTTCGCCAAGACGCTAAAGAATCTATCGCTATTACCAAGAAGGCCGGCATCCGCACGGTCATTGTTACCGGAGACCATAAATTTACAGCTAAGGCCATTGCTGAAGAAATTGGCCTTGAAGCAGAAGACGAAAACATAATGGAAGGCAAAGAACTGGAAATGATAACGGATGACGAGTTAAAAGAAAAATCAAAAATTATCTCCATTTATGCCCGTGTTTCTCCGCGCCATAAACTGCGTATTGTTGACGCGCTCCAAGCTAATGGAGAAGTGGTGGCAATGCTCGGCGATGGCGTGAATGACGCTCCAGCCCTCAAGTCAGCTGATATTGGAGTTGCTGTTGGTTCTGGCACGGATGTGGCAAAAGAAGTGGCCGATCTGGTTTTATTGGATGATAATTTTAAGACGATATTAAAAGCTATTGAGCAAGGCAGGGTGATTTTTCAAAACATTCGCAAAGTGTTTGTTTATCTTGTGGTAAATGATTTTTCAGAACTCTGTTTATTTTTAGCAAGTATGGCAATGGGGTTTCCGCTTCCATTATTACCCGCACAGATTCTTTGGATAAACCTTATAGAGAGCGGATTTCCAGATATTGCTCTCACCACCGAGCAGGAGACCAAGGGGCTAATGGATGAGAAGCCAAGAAATCCTAAAGAATCGATATTAAATAAAGCAATGAAGCAATGGATGACTGCTATTTTCTTTATCACCGGGTTAGATGGGTTTTTATTTTTTATTTTTTTCTGGAAGTTTACTGGTGACCTTGATAAAACGCGAACGATGGTTTTCGTATTTATGTGTGTAGCTTCCCTTGCCATTGCTTTCTCGGTTCGCTCATTCAAAAAAACAATTTTCAGGAGAGATATATTCTCCAATTATTATTTGGTTGGCGGTGTAGCCATTAGTTTTATTTTGCTTCTAATAAGCTTATATCTCCCGCCCTTGCAGAAACTTTTGTCCACTCAGCCATTGGGTGTAGCGGAGTGGGCTATAATTTTTGCCGTCAGCTTAATGGAGATTTCGTTGATTGAATTTTTCAAAAAGAGATTTTTTGTTGCTGATATAAGAGTATAAAAATGTATAATAATTCAATAAACAATTAACATGTTTGATATAGTTACGTATTTACTTTTAGCGTTGGGATTTATTTTTCTTATAAAAGGAGCAGATTTTTTAGTTGATGGGGCTTCGTCGATTGCTAAAAGATTTGGCATCTCAAGCTTGGTAATTGGCCTTACTATTGTTGCATTTGGAACTTCAGCTCCCGAGCTGGTGGTTAATATCTTTGCCAGCTTGCAGGGTAATGTAGATATTGCCATAGGCAACATTATAGGAAGCAATATAGCAAACATTCTGCTTATTTTAGGAGCTTCAGCGGTTATTTTTCCGCTGGCAGTTAAAAAAGGAACCACCTGGAAGGAGATTCCATTAAGCTTATTGGCAGTGGTTGTGCTCGCCCTTTTGGTTAATGACCAATTTATTGATGGCAGCCTGCCCTCCGGACTTACCAGAATCGACGGGTTTGTGCTCCTTTCTTTCTTTATTATTTTTTTGTATTACACATTCGGCATAAGCAAAGTATCCGGAGACGAAAATCAAACAGATGTTAAAGAGAGGTCTTTGTCGATGTCAATTTGCATGATAATAGCCGGGTTTTTCGGCCTGACGCTCGGCGGAAAATGGATTGTAGATTCTGCTGTAACTATTGCCTCAAACCTCGGTATTAGCCAGGCAGTGATAGGGCTTACTGTTGTGGCTATTGGAACATCTTTACCGGAACTTGCGACTTCGGCGATAGCTGCTTATAGAAAAAATACAGACATTGCAGTGGGCAATATAGTAGGGTCGAACATTTTTAATGTTTTTTGGATATTGGGAATAAGCGCCGTAATTAATCCATTGCCTTTTTCTCCATTGCTAATGAGAGACGTTATGGTTGTAATCGGGGCAACGCTTTTACTCTTTATTTTTATGTTTGTCGGTAAAAAACATGTACTTGAAAGATGGCAGGGCGCTTTGTTTGTGGTAGCCTATTTTGCTTATATTATTTTTATCGTTGCGCAAGAAATAATTAAATAATATTTTTATACCGACCCACCAAGGCCATAAATAAAACCTCTAAAAAAGCACTAATATAGGATTAGTGCTTTTTTAGTTGTGAAAGTTTACCCTCTCCAGCTTTTTTATTATATGGCGCTGGTTAAAACGGAAACTAATTCGGTGAATATTTTATGAGTGCCATAGGATTCTTTTATCTGATTTTTAACGTCTTCGGCCACTTCTCCCCCTATTACATCTTCTATTTTTTTATACACCGATTTCACTGAGTTGAAGTTTATAATCCAGTCGTGGAGCCCCAGTTTTTTAAAGGTTTCAGAAACTCCCATATTATGGTTAATTATTGCCGGAGTTCCTGACGCCACGGCTTCCTTGGCCACATTTCCATAAGTTTCAAAATGCGAAGGGCTGATTATAACTCCCATTTTTTGGTAAAATGCCACTAGCTTTTTGTTGCTTCTGGAGTTATAAAACGTAACCAATTTTGACATCCTTTTGTATTTTTTATTTTTAGGGTCAAGATCTGTAATAATATTAATAGTAAACTTACTACCATTTTTTTGGTTGTACTTTGCCAGTTTTTCACAGAATTGAACATTTTTTGTTCTGGTCCACCTGCTTATAATGCCAATGTTTTGTTTGGTTTTTTTACTTTTGCCTGCGACAAAATATTCAGGTACAGGATTTGGGATTATGGCAGACTTATATATTTTATGGCCGAAAACTTCTTCTTCGACAACATTTTTTGTCATATCAGAAGGAAAAATGTAAAAGGTATTATCATTATCAAAACATCTTTCCATCTCCAAAAATATTTTTTTGGCCCTTTTCTTCCAGCTTACAGTTTCTTTTGCAAGCACGCCGTGGTAGTGCGAAACAACAGGAATGCTTTCTCTTTGGGCAGCTAAAAGCAGACACCATGGTAAAAAATAAGTTCCATTTACAAGCACTAGGTCCGGTTTTTCTTCTTTTATTGCTCTTTGATAGGCGCCAATAACCTTACTATATCTTTTTTCTACATACTTTAAATCTTTGGCGTTTTTAACAACCTTTGAGACGTTAGGAACGTTCAAAGAAGCTGATATGGTGGCGGTGTTGTTTGTTTCCACCTTTCTGAAACTGTTTTTACCTCTTTTATTTATTATGTTTACAGCCGTAATGTGTAAACCTATATCGGCCCTCTTTTCTATAAAATCCATAAAGGATAAAACCACCTGGGCTATACCGGCCGTCTGGGCGAATCTTATGTTTGTTAGAATTTTCATTTTTAGTTTTTGGGTTTAATAATAAAAAACTCAAAACATGCTGTGTTTGAGCGCAATCTCTTTACATTATTATGTCTTTATTGTATCATTTTATAACTGTTTGTCAAGTCTTTTTAGCCTATTTTGCCCCTTGCTCTAAAAAATTTTTGACAAGAAGCCACTTTAATGCAAATCGCTCTATTCTTCAAATTAGGCCCTATTTATGGTAATATGAGCGTAATGATCTTAAAACAACTTTTTGAGTTTATACTTCCACAAAAAAGGTTCAACAGGGGATTAAGAATCCTGATTGCAGTAAATACTGCGATGGTTTTTATCATAGGACTGTTTGCGCCATTTTATGCGGTGTTTGTGCAGAAATTAGGTGGGAACATTGCTTTCGCCGGGCTATCTTGGGCGGTATTTTCTATTGTAGCTGGCGTTCTAACATTATTATTTGGAAAATGGCAGTTAAAAGTAAAAGAACAGGAGCTTTTAGTGGCCTTAGGCTATTTGATCCGTGGATTGGTTTTTTTAAGCTACGCTTTTATGGGCAGTATTGCCCAGCTAATTTTTACCCAAGTTCTTTGGGGCGTGGGAGCTGCTCTTGGCTCTCCGGCATTTGATGCGGTTTACAGCGCGCACACAAGCAGGGAGGATTCTATAGTCCAATGGGGGGAATGGGAAGGGATTGCGTCTATAGCAGTGGGATTGGCGGCAATTATCGGCGGTATTTTAATTCAAGAAGTCGGTTATATGTACGTCTTTTTGGGAATGGCCGTTCTATCTTTTGCTCTCGGAATTTATATTTGGAGGCTTCCGCGAGAAGTTTTATAAAAATATATTTTTTAATCTAATTTAAAAAAATGAATCAATTTTGGACAATCGTTGTCGGAATATTGGTTTTAACAAGTGTCATAGTGTTTGGCTTTACTTTTTTCCAAGTGAGTGGACAAAGAGCATCTTTGGTTTCTGATTTAGAATATAGAACTCAAATTCTGTCAGAAAGTTTTAAGGAGTCTATAGAACCAGCATACATTAATAATTCTCAAGAATCTTTACAAAAAACCCTAAACAAATTTACCGACAAGCAAAGATTGTTGGGAATAGTTGTGTACGATAGTAAAGGGGGCGTCGTAGCTTATTCTGTCGATTTGTTAGATGAGATAATAAAGAGCGCTAAGCCCGCTCATGCTATGGATGCTGACAGTGCCTCGGGGAGTTTTGTATCTGTAGAAAAAAACAAGATTTATGAATTCGTCGATCCTCTGCACCAAGACAGCGCAGTAATCGGATCGATTATGATTGCGCAAAATGCTGGTTATATAGACGCTGCAATTAATCAGACCTGGGCAACTGTTCTTTTACGATTTTTCATCCAAACATTAATTTTAATAATTGCTTTAATTTTTATCTTAAGATGGCTGGTTTTTAAACCGATTCTAAAAATGATTAAATCGATAAGATCGGTACAGGCTGGTAAAATGGATCAGGAATTAAAAGATTTTGAAGGGCATTCTTTTTTTCGTCCATTAGCTCAAGAGATTTTTAAGATATCGGCTAGTCTACTAAAAGCCAGATCAGCAGCCAGAGAGGAGGCAAAATTGAGGATGGAGAAATTAGATAGTCCCTGGACCGAAGAGCGTTTAAAAGAATTTGTTAGGGCGTATTTAAAAGATCAGAAAATTTTTCTTGTGTTTAATCGTGAGCCGTATTCCCACAAAAAAGGAAAAAACGGTGTTTATTGTTTCTCTCAAGCAGGTGGCGTACTAACCGCCCTTGAGCCCTTAATGGAGGCTTGCGGAGGAATGTGGGTTGCCCATGGCAGTGGTGATGCTGACAAGGAAACCGCAGATGCTGAAGGAAAGTTGCAGGTTCCTCCCGATGACCCAAAATATACTTTAAAAAGAGTCTGGCTTACCGATAAAGAGGTCAGGGGATATAATAAAGGTTATTCAGCTGAAGGATTATATCCGCTTTGTCTTAATACTCATACGCGTCCGGTTTTTAAGGAAGAAGATTGGGTTGAATATAAGAGAGTGAATGGTAAATTTGCTAAAGTGTTGCTTGAGGAAATTAAAAATATTCAAAGGCCGATTATAATCGTAAACGAATATCATTTCAGTCTTTTACCGCTTATGATTAAAGCGGCTCGTCCGGATGCGCGGATCGGCATATTTTGGCATACCCCGTGGCCGAGCGCAGAAGCTTTTAGCATTTGTCCGCAAAGGCAAAAAATTCTTGAAGGAATGCTAGGGGCTGATATTATTGGTTTTCATAATCAGCAGTTTTGTAACAATTTTATTGATACTATAGGAAAAAATGTGGAGTCGCGCATAGATTTTGATAAATTTTCTGTTACTCGTGACGACCACGATTCGTATATACGATCCTTTCCGGTCGGCGTCTCTTTTACCAATGAAGATGATGGAGAAGATCTTTCCGAGCTTGGTAAAAAAATATTAAATCGGCTTGGAATAAAAACAAAATATTTGGGTCTGGGCGTTGATAGGCTCGATTACGTTAAAGGAATTCCGGAACGTCTTAAGGGAGTTGAATATTTTCTCGATACGCACCCGGAGTACTGTGGGCAATTTACTTTTTTGCAAATTGCGTCACCCTGCCGATCGGAGATCGAAAAATATTCTGAATATAAAAATATCGTTTCCAAAGAAGTGGAAAGGATTAATCAAAAGTTTAAAAAAGATGACTGGCAGCCCATCGTTCTAGAAGTAGTGCAATATAGCCACCAAGATCTGAATTCGCTTTATAAATTAGCGGATGTTTGTGCTGTTACGTCTCTGCATGACGGCATGAACCTAGTATCCAAGGAATTTGTTGCTGCAAGAAATGATGAGTCGGGGGTTCTTGTCTTAAGCCAATTTACTGGCGCTTCTCATGAATTAAAAGGAGCTTTAATTATTAACCCTTATAGTACAAAAGAGATTGCCGATGCAATATATAGGGGGATTATTATGTCTCCTCTAGAACAAAACAGGCGGATGAAAACTATGCGCGCCAGTGTCAGGAATTATAATATTTACCGCTGGGCCGCCGAGCTTCTTAAAACTATAGCCGAAGTTTAATAACTATGAAAGAAATTAAAGAATGCGAGGTCGAGATTGAGAGGCAGGTAAAAGCTGGCAAAAAAATATTATTAATGCTTGATTTTGACGGAACTATTTCTCCGATAATGCCTGCGCCAGAACAAGCCTATCTTCCGAATAAGACTCGCCGGGTTCTTCGGGAGATAAGCCAATTCTATCCGGTTGCGATAGTCAGTGGCCGGCCGCTCAGCGTTGTCAAAAAAAAAGTTGGCGTTGATGAATTTACGTATGCGGGCAGCCATGGTTTGGAATGGTCGATAGAGAAAAAACTAAAATTAAAGCGCATGTCAAAGCGCGTTTTATCTGCGCTTTCAGATACTAAAAAAGATTTTATAAAAATTATCCATAAATATCCTAAGTTATCAATTGAAGAGAAACCTTATTCTTTTACTTTTCATTATCAGTTTGTCGGTCGTAAAAAGATGCGGGCGTTTAAGGCAGACTTGAAAAAATTTATTGAACCGATTTATAAAAATCCTCTATTGAGAGTTTTTTGGGACAAGGAGACGGTAGACATTATCCCGCGGTTGGATTGGAATAAGGGCGAAATTATCCGTTTGTTATATAAATACTTTCAAGTTAAAAACAAGAAAATTATTCTGCCCGTTTATGCAGGAGACTCAAAAACAGACGAAGATGCCTTTATTGCGCTCAAGGGGGAGGGGATTACTATCCGCGTGGGCAAGAATAAAAAAAGTGCGGCAAAATATTATCTAAAAAATCAAAGACAAATAGATAAATTTTTGTTGTGGCTTTTAAAAAATATCCGCAAGGACGTCGATTAGTAATATTTTTATCAAGTAGCGCAAAAGACCAGAGACTTAAATCTTTGGTTTTTTTGTAAAACAGTGGATAAATAAATTATTGACTGCTTTGTTTTTTTGATATCATAAAAAATATTGTTCTGAGGAAAGCACCGTCCTTTGACAAGGAGAGAGCATATGGGAACTCATGTAGAGACTGGGATCCTGTGGAATCGCGTTTTATCTCTCGACAACATAGATGCTCTGTCGCGCGTTGCTTTTGACGGAGTGCTAAGGTCTTGGAAGGTTGTTATTGTTTTTACAAGGCTTGGCAGAATTGATGGTACCATCGCAATTTCGAAAGAAATTATGGATGATATGACAATTATCGACTCGGAAGTTTTTTTCAGACTACTCCGCGAAGCTTTATGCTACGTAATCGAAACGCGCCCGCAAACAAGGGTAATCGTTAAAGAGCTGGAGTTGAAAAAAGACGAGATTTGGAGCAGGTGATGTCTCGTTTAGTCCCGTGTCGGCTGGCACGGGATTTTTTTAGTGTTTGAAGGATCGCCAAACAGGTGATTTTTTGGTAATATAAAGCAATGAGTTTAAAAATATGATATATTCTTGGTTAATAGTAATAATCTTAGCGTATCTTTTTTTCGCTTTTTCTTCGTTGGGAGACAAGCTGGTTTTAGCCAGCAGACCAAAGCCAAAATCTTATATTTTTTATGTGGGTGCTTTTGGAGCCTCTGTGGTTGTGCTTATACCTTTTATAAATTTTGGTTTTCCAAGCACTGCGGGGCTAACCTGGATTATTTTAGATTCTATCGTTCGTATAGCGGGTCTTTACTCAATGTATGTTGCCTTAGAAAAATTTGATGTTTCTAAGGTTATGACAACTATTGGAGCAACCCAGCCAATATTTATTTTTGTTTTAACCTGGATTTTCTGGGGAACTGTAATAATGTCCCCGATATATATTTTGGCATTTATAATATTATTTTTGGCGTGTATAATTGTTTCCGTCGAAAAGACTCAGAAAGTTACACAAAGTTACCTTAAACTCACAATTTTTTCTTCGGTGATGTTTTCTTTAGATTATATTTTTGTAAAAATGGTTTTCTTGAGCACGGGGTTTTTGCAGGGAGTTGTATGGCTGGGGATATTTGTGTTTTTATTTGTTTCGGTTTTACTTCTATCTAAAAGATACAGAAAGGAAATTTTTGCAAAGCGTATGGTTTTAAATAAAGGAACGCAGGCAAAGTTTGTTTTGGCCCAGGCTTCTGGAGGTGTGGCTAATTTTTTACAGAGTTTTGCCATATTTCTGGCGCCCATAGCATTCTTGCCGATGGTTAACGCCCTGAGGGGAATTCAATATGCTTTTCTTTTTGTCATTACTTTATTTATTTCCATTTTCTTCCCCAAAATTTTAAAGGAAGGATTGTCAAAGAGGATAATTTTTCAAAAGGCAATTTCCATTGTTCTTATAGTAATCGGTTTGGCGATACTGGTTATTTATTGATAAAAACAGGCGGAACAAACCAAAAACTCGCCCCACTTAAGGGACGAGCTTTTGGTTTTACTAAGATAGGTGTTTTGAGACCAATTTTGTCATCTCAAACATATCCACTACTGATTTTCCACCAAATACTACTTTTAACTTGGCGTCAGCGACTATATTCCTTTTAGCCTTTGGATCCTGCAAGTTATTCTTTTTAATATACGCCCAAAGTTTTTTTACAACTTCAGATCTTGGCATCGGGCCTTTTCCTACAACTGCCTCTAAGTCAGCAGTTAACTTTAACGGCTTCATGAAAGCCGAATTTGCTTTTCCTGGCATTATAAATAACTATTCGATTAGCATATTTTCTGTTTCGTTCAGTCCATTGCAATAGGGACTGGACTATTTCGAAAAAATTACCGACCAACTAGTTTTTAATTAATAATAGTGCCTATAGCATAATGATGGCACATCCTATAGGGGAAATCAACCCTGTCAAGCGTAATTTGACCAAAATACGTTGTTTTTGAGTTAATCGGCAAAAAAAAGAGCGGCTGTCTCTCATGGACGAGTCGCTTTTTGGCTTGGATTTTTCGCGGAGTTTCCGCGCTATGTTGTTATTGGAGTTGTGTGAACGCCTTTTTGTGGCGCATGCCAACTTTGGATATAGTGGTTGGCAGGCCAGACTTCTCCACCCAATCCTCTCTTAAATACATTAAAGTCTTTTTCGATCTCGAATTTTTTGTGGACGAGAAGCACCTGTTTTTTAGTGCGCAACCCCCACAATTTACGGTGTTCGCCGTCAGCACAACGAATCGTATCGTGGGAGCTGTCCAGTCCGCAGTGAGCGGCGATTGCAGCAGCTATTGCTTCGTTCACGGAGCGCCCAACTTCAAGATACCACGGATAGCCCGTTTTCTTTTTGGCCATGATAAGCCTCCTTATTTGGCTGGGAAGGTTCGGTTAGTTCAAAATTTATAATATACTTTTTTGGCTAAAAGTCAACAATTTCCCTCTGAATTTATCCACTTTCGGGTATTGCTTTGTCTATTATTTTGCGGTAAAATAGAAGAATATAAGCTATATATGAAGAGAGAAAATATCATAATAGAAGACAAAAAGGGGGAGGATTTAACTAAGGAACTTGAGGCCAGGACGGATATTAAGGCCGAAAGAATAAAGAGGCTATTAAGGTTTCCAGATCTTACAAAAAAGGAGAACTCTCCTGTTAAGATTTTAGTTGACCAGATAATAGATTTGCCAAGGTTTGAAGATTTTTACTTGGTTGATTTCCCAAGAATTGTTACTGTAGCTGACAATTTTAATGTTTTAAACACCCCAAAAGATCATCCCTCAAGAAGAGAGTCTGATACATATTACATTACAGAAAAAGACATACTGCGCACACAAACCACAACAATGTGGCCGTATTGTTTGCGCGATAAAGATGTATTAGAAGTTCTAAAAAAAGATGGAGAGTTCGGCGCATTATCTACGGGGATTGTTTTTAGAAAAGACGAAATTGATAGAAAGCATTTTCCGGCATTCCACCAAATAGACGGTTTGTATATTTGTAAAAAAGACAAGAAAATAATAACCCAGAGAGACTTGGAGCTTGTTGAAGAGGACATTGTAAAAACTCTTTTTGGAAAAAACGTTGAGTTTAGATTTTTGGTGGATTCTTTTCCATTTACAGACCCTTCGGTTCAAATTGAAGTGAAATTTAATAATGATTGGTTAGAAATTGTTGGTTCTGGGCTTGTACACACACAAGTATTAAAGAATTTTGGAATTGACCCAGAAATTTATAATGGTTGGGCGTTTGGATTTGGGATAGAAAGATTAGCTATGATAAAGATGGGGATCACCGACATCAGAATTTTGTGGTCGGACGATCCGCGAATTACCAGCCAGTTTAAGGATATAAACAGCAAGTATAAAGAGGTAAGCAAATATCCGGAAATTGCCAGGGATATTTCATTTATTATAGATAAAAATATAAATTTAAATAATTATTACGAAATTGTGCGCGACTTCGCCGAGAATTTAATTGAAGAAGTAAAACTTTTAGACAGCTACGAAGATGATGCAAAATTCGGCAAGGATAAAAAAAGTTATACATTTAGGATTGTTTACCGCTCGCCGGAAAGGACATTGACCAACGAAGAAATAAATAAAATCCAAGAAGAGATTAGAGAAGAAACAGTTAAAGAGCTGAAAGCGGAATTACGTTAAAAAATAATCATTAACAAAAATGAAACTAAATATTAAATCAAAAGACGAAGAGGTCGAGAAAAAAACGGTGATAAAATCTCCGGTAAAAAATGTTGTCGGAAAGAAAGCCGTTGCACCAAAACCGGAAAAAAAACCGGTGCCAGCTAAGGTTGCAAAAAAATCAGAACCGATAAAAGAGGAAAAGGTAAAGGAAGAACCAAAAGAGGAGTTAAGAAAAACAGAAGTGGTAAAAGACGATGTTAAGCCGGAAGCCAAGATTGAGCCGAAGAAAACAAGGAAAGATGGAGAATACACAGCCAAAGATATTTATGTTTTAAAAGGTTTGGAGCCTGTCAGATTAAGGCCGGGAATGTATATTGGCTCGACAGGAGTGGACGGTTTGCATCACTTGATTTGGGAAGTTGTAGACAATTGTTTAGACGAGGCAATGGCAGGATACGCCAAAAATATAGAAGTTATTTTATTGCCGAATAACAGGGTGAAGATTTCTGACGACGGCAGGGGAATTCCGGTTGAAAAACATCCGGACACGGGCAAATCAACTTTGGAAACTGTTTTGACGACTTTGCACGCCGGAGGAAAGTTCGGCGGAGAAGCGTATAAAGTTTCCGGAGGTTTGCATGGAGTTGGTATTTCTGTCGTTTGCGCGCTTTCCACATATATGCTTTCGCACGTTGAAAGAGACGGCGGAATTTATGAGCAGGAATATTTTAGGGGCAAGCCGAAATATAATGTAAAAAAAATAGGAGACTCAAAAAAAACCGGAACAACGCAGACGTTTGACGCAGACCCGGAGATTTTTTCAAAAATAGAATACGATCCGAAAAGAATTTTAGCTCACTTGCGCCAGCAGGCATATTTAACCAAGGGAGTAAAAATAACATTCAACGATGAAAGAATAAAAGGCCAGGAAACCAGCTACACATTTTATTTTGAAGGAGGGGTGGCGTCCTATGTAAAATATTTGGTCCAGACAAATACTCCAAGGCACCCGAATATTTTTTCTGTTGCCGCAGAAAAAGATAAAATTTGGGTTGAAGCGGCTTTTCAATATACGCAGGAGATGGAATGTACGGAGGAATCTTTTGCGAACAATATTTATACAATGGAAGGAGGAACGCATATTTCCGGCTTCAGAACTGCGCTAACAAGGTCATTAAATGATTATGCAAGGCGGGAAGGATTTTTGAAAGAAAAAGATGAAAATTTTTCTGGCGATGATGTTAGGGAAGGATTAACAGCAGTTGTTTCGGTTAAAATACGAACTCCGCAGTTTGAGGGGCAGACAAAAGCAAAACTGGGAAACCCGGAGGCCAAGAATGCTGTTGAGGTTGCCACCGCAGAGGGCTTGTCTGACTACTTGGAAAGAAATCCTTCTGATGCAAAAGCCATTATAGAAAATTGTTTACTGGCGACTAAGGCGAGGCTGGCGGCAAAAGCCGCACGCCAGACAGTTTTGAGAAAAGGAGCTTTGGAGGGGCTGGCTTTGCCGGGAAAATTAGCGGATTGCCTCTCCAGAAAACCGGAAGAATCTGAAATATATATTGTTGAGGGAGATTCCGCCGGAGGCTCGTCAAAACAGGCGAGGGACAGGAGATTCCAGGCGATATTGCCTTTGCGCGGAAAAATTCTAAATGTGGAAAGGGCGAGATTAGACAAAATGTTAGCATCAAAAGAAATCAAGGCGCTGATTATTGCAATGGGAACTGGCATTGGAGAAGATTTTGATATTGAAAAATTAAGATACCACAGAATCGTAATTATGACTGACGCTGACGTTGATGGAGCGCACATCAGATGTCTTCTCATAACATTCTTTTACAGACACTTTAAACCGGTTGTTGACGCCGGACACATTTATATTGCCCAGCCGCCTTTGTACAAAATTTCTTTTGGAAAAAATGCTCAATATGCGTATTCAGATGCGCAACGAGATAAAATTGTAAAAGAAATGGGCAAGGGCGGAGTCTCAATACAGCGATATAAAGGTTTGGGAGAAATGAATCCCGAACAGCTTTGGGAAACAACAATGAATCCGGAAAACAGAACTTTATTGCAGGTTACAGTTGAAGATGCCCATGAAGCCGATAAAACATTGGATATTTTAATGGGCGAGGAAGTTGAACCAAGAAAGAAATTTATTCAGACACACGCCAAGGCTGCTAAAAATTTAGATATTTAAACAAGATGGTATTTGACCAGATAAAAAAAATTGCGGAGTTAAAGAAACTCCAGGACAGTTTAAAGAAAGAAAAAACGGTTATTGAGAAGAGAGGAGTTTCAATTGAAATGAATGGCAATTTTGAAGTGGAAAATATAAAATTGAATCCGGAATTAAGTACAGATGACCAGCAAGAAGTTTTAAAGCAGTGCTTGAATGAGGCAAAGGAAGATATACAAAAAAAGATGGCTAAAACATTGATGTCATCGGGGATTAGCTTCTAAAAATAAGCAAATTTAAAAGGTCCGTTGACCACAGCAGCTTCGCCGCCTTGACTTATTGGTTTGATTCGGCTATTATAGAAATATAAACATAAATAGCCGCCGCGGGCGGTTTTTAAGAACCATGACAATTACACAAAAAATAAGTATATTTTTTAAAGAAGTTTGGGTTGAAATGAGAAGGGTAAGCTGGCTTTCCCAGAAAGATATTTTAAAGTACACGCTTATTGTGCTCGGATTTACAATCGTCGCCGCAATATTTTTAGGAGGGCTAGATTATATATTTACTGAAATAATTAAAAAGCTCGTACTTCGGAGTATTTAATTTAAAAAACCATGCCAAAACAAGTTATAGAACAAGAAAAAAACTGGTACGTAATTCACACTTATTCCGGGTATGAAGATGCTGTCGCAAAAAACCTTAAACAAAGGATTGAGAGTTTAAGCATGGAAGACAAAATTTTTGATGTGATAGTTCCAAAAGAAAAAAAGATAAAAATTAAAAACGGGAAAAGAAAAACAGTTGAGGAAAAAATTTATCCGGGATATGTTTTGGTGCAGATGGTGGTTACAGATGAGTCTTGGTATGTAGTTAGGAATACGCCAAGAGTAACAGGATTTTTAGGGGCAGGTACCACGCCGATTCCGGTTTCTGCCGCTGATATGGCTGATTTGATGAAAAGAATGGAAATGGGCGAACCGGAATTTACAATTGATTTTGAAGTGGGAGCTTCGGTTAAAATTGTTGACGGCCCGTTCAAGGGCTTCGAAGGAAAAGTGTCCGAGATCGATAAAGAAAGAGGAAAAATTAAAGTTTTGGTAAACATGTTTGGCAGAGATACTCCGGTAGAATTAGATTCATTACAAATTAAAAAAGTTGAATAAAATAACATAATATGGCAAAAGAATTAAAAGCAGTCGTAAAAATACAAATTCCAGCCGGTAAAGCAACGCCAGCGCCCCCAATAGGGCCTGCGTTAGCTCAGCACGGGTTAAATATCGCAGAGTTCTGCCAAAAGTTTAATGCGGCAACCCAGGCAATGGTGGGATTTACAATTCCGGCCGAGGTTACAATTTATAAGGACAGGTCTTATACTTTTAAACTAAAAACTCCTCTCGCGGCCGAACTTATCAGAAAAGTAATTGGAATTGAGAAAGGAAGTGGCGTCCCAAATAAAACCAAAGTCGGCAAGATAACAAAAGCCCAATTAAAGGAAATCGCCATAAAAAAAATGCCGGATTTGAACACAACAGACATTGAACAAGCGATAAAAATTATCGCGGGCACAGCAAAAAATATGGGGATAGAAGTCGTGAATTAGCAGTCCTGAAATAACAATTTAAAACACAGCTATTGCATAGCTGTGTTTTTTTGTTGCAAAACTTAACAACATATTTTTGTTGTAAAAGGTCGAAAAAATT